>Ga0209723_1000296_pt1 | contig 96791 bp, 77 predicted proteins | sample BiotimSIPDNA_2_FD_185750 | JGI IMG/M metagenome (GOLD analysis project Ga0209723, IMG submission 185750) | Anaerobic biogas reactor microbial communites from Washington, USA - Biogas_R2 time_0 SIP DNA (SPAdes) (version 2) | ecosystem: Engineered > Bioreactor > Anaerobic > Unclassified | place... | reverse complement strand
CCATCGCGCGCGTTTTAGATTGCACACGCGTTCCCCGAAACGCTCCCAGGCGCAACTCAATCAACTCGCGCAGCGATGGAAAACGCTGCCACCGATTGATAGTTCGTAGCAACTTATGCGGTATTGCGTATAATGAGTTCATGCGCCAGTTCAAAGACCGTGTCATTGAAATCGGCTGGCTGGCGCTCGTCGTCGGTTTGCCGCTTTTCATCGCGCCGTGGGGCCAAAATGTCTTCGAGCTACCCAAGGCTATTCTGCTGTGGATGGCGGTAACGGTGATGGGCGCAACGTGGCTTGTGCATCGCCAACAGCAGGAGATGCGCCCAGGCCCACACGCCGCCCCAGTCATCTGGACACTTGCCGTTGGCGTTGCCCTGGTAGCGAGCACGCTCTTCTCGACGAATCGCCTGCAAAGCGCGCAGGGCAGTTATGAACGTATGCAAGGCGCGCTCACCACTTTGTGCCAGCTCGCCCTGTTCTTGATGATTGTGGATCGTCTGCGCTCCCCGGCTCAGGTCGAACGTCTGATGGCCGCCGTCGCCTGGGGCAGCGCGCCGGTCGCGCTCTACGGACTGCTGCAGGCGCTCAAACTCGATCCACTGCCCTGGACGGCGGAAGGCTCGCCCGTCATCAGCACACTTGGACGGAGCAACTTCGTGGGCGCGTATCTGGTGCTGGTGCTGCCGATCACGTTCGCGTGTCTTGTCCAGGCGCGTGACAAAGCCCGCGCGCGCTACGCCGGGCTGTTCGTAACGCAACTGGCTTGCCTGGCGGCGACTATGAGCCGCGCCGCCTGGCTGGGCGCATTCGCAGCCGGAGGCGTTCTCTGCCTGGCGATCATCTGGCAGCGCGGCTGGCGGCGATTGGCTGTCATCGCCGCGTGTGTGGGATTCCTCGGATTGGTAGGGGGTATAGTGGCCTTGCCTTTCATCCCCAACCTCACCGGTTCGATCGGCGCGCGCGGCGTCATCTGGCGGGCCACAGGGCCGCTTATCGCCGTGCGGCCCCTGCTGGGATACGGTCCGGAGACGTTTGGACAGGTCTTCACCAGCGTTTTCCCGCCGGAACTTGTCTACCTACAAGGTCGGGGCGTGATCGTGGACCGGGCGCATAACCTTATCCTGGATACGCTCGCCACGACGGGCGTTGTAGGACTGCTAACGTATGCGATGCTGATCGGCACGATCCTGGTAAAAGGGACGCGCACCCTGCTCGAATCCCCAGACCGGCAAACACGCGGAATCGTTACTGCCGGACTGGCAGCCATCATTGGCCACCTGGTGGAGACGCAATTCAGTTTTGCCGTGACGACAACGGCTACGCTGTTCTGGATTCTGTTAGGCATACTGGTCGCACAATGGAACTCGTCCGATTCACGACCGGCTGACATCGCGGACGGCCACCGCGTTCCCTGGCCGCGCCGGGTGCTCGCCATCGCTGCGCTCGTGACAGTGCTGCCCGCAAGTGTCGCTGTTTTCGTGGCCGATACCCATGCCGGGCAATCACATCGCACGCAGACCGTAGCCGATTTGCAGCGCAGCGTCACCGCGATGGAACACGCGCTGGCTCTGTGGCCCACGCAGCCGGCCTACCACGAGCATCTGAGCTGGCTGCACCTGCAACTGGCGCAACGCGGATTTGACGTCACCGCCGAATTCCAATCCGCCGAGGCCGCACTCGACGCAGCCCGCCGTCTTGCACCCGGCAATTACCGCATCTGGGCCGGTTTCGGCGAGTTGTACACCGAGTGGGGCAAGGCTGGCGACCCGGCACGCTTCGCGCAAGCGGAATCTGCCTTTCGTCAGGCTGTGACCCTGTTCCCCGGCAGCGCGATGTTGCACACCGGCTGGGGAGTGAGCTACATGGCCCAGGATCGCATCGACGAGGCCGCCGTGCAGTTTCATCAGGCCGCCCACCTGGATCACACCGATGCCTGGGCTTACTGGCGGCTGGGCGACGCCCTGCTGGCTCAGGACGACCTCGCAGGCGCAGAAGAAGCGTATCGCAATGCCGTGCGCTGGGCGCCCGACCTGGCCGAACCCTACCGTGGACTTGGACACATCTACTATCGCCAGGACCGCTTCGAGGCGGCGCTGCTGGCCTACCAGACGGCCTCGAACCTGGCCCCAGATGATCCGAGCCTGTACCTGGATATCGCGCGCTGCCAACAGGATATGGGACAGCCCGAACTGGCCTGCCAGGCCGCAGCGTACGGCCTGTTGATTGCGCCCGCTCATCCTGATTTGCTGCTTTTCCACGCCGGATGTCCATGACGGCGACAAACAGTTCAACCTATAGGAGGATAACCATGATGAAAACCATTCGCATCGTTACATTGCTCTGTGTTTTTGGGCTGCTGACCATAACCGCAAGCGGAGTCCAGTCCCAAAGTTCCGGGGCGCTGGAAACAAGCGCGCCCGCCGCCACCGTGGCGGCAGCGATTAGCTATCAGGGACGCCTCGTGAACCCGTCCACAGGCGCGCCGTTGAGCGGCACCTATGACCTCGAATTCACCTTTTGGTCACTTTCTGGCGGAGGAAGCCAGATCGGGGCGACCATCCCACGGAACGCGCAGATCATCACAAACGGGCTGTACAGCACGCAATTGGCAGTCGATCCGGCGAACATCAACGGGCAGGAATTGTGGCTGCAAATCCGCGTCCGCTTGACGGGAGGGACATGGGAGACACTGAACCCGCGCGTGCAGGTGCTTCCGACGGCGTATGCTCTGAGCCTGCGGCCGGGCGCTCATATCGAAGGCAGCGTCGCCAAACCCGAGTCGATTGTCGCGGCCACCAACACCTCAAGCGGGTTCGGCCTACGCGGTGAAAGCCAGGATGTTGGCGGCTTCGGGGTCTATGGCTACAACGGGTATGCCAGCGGCGGCTACGGTGGCGGCGTCGTCGGGAGCGTTTTGGCCTCTGGCTACGGCGTTATCGGAAAAAGCGACAGCGGGCACGGCGTCGGCGTGGCCGGCTACACCGACGATGGCTATGCCGTTGCAGGCTATGACTTCGGTTCCACACAGGGCCGCGGGTACGGCGGCTATTTTTACAGCAACAGCGGCGTCGGCGCGTATGGGTATAGTTATGCGACATCCAGTGCAAACAATGTGTATGCGCCGGGAGTCTACGGCCGCAGTGAGAACGGAGTTGGCGTCTATGGTCTGGGAAGTACAACAGGGAAAGCTGGTGGCACTTTTGAGGGGCGCATCGGTGTCAATGCCATAGGCACCGGTTCAGCGGCTGACAGTGGATACGCCGGTTATTTCGTCTCCCGAGAGTACCACGGTATTTATGCCCGCGGCCGAACGAGCTATTACGATGGTTACTTCGCCGGAAATGGTGGCATCTATGTCGCCGGAGGGGTCTATCCCCTGCGCGCCGATCGTACCATAGCGGTCAATGGGAGCGCTGAGACCCTGGAGCCGGGGGACATCGTCGCCATCGCCGGCATTGCCGCCCCACTGATGGAAGGCGGCGAGCCACTCCTGGCCGTGCGCAAGGCCAACGGCGCGACGGATAGTGCCGTAGTAGGCGTTGTAGTACAGGCGATCCAGGTGCAGGAAGTGGAGCGATCAGAGAATCCGCCAGGGCAAGAATCGCTCGACGTACAGCCGGTCGAAGGTAACATCCTGCCGGATGGCTATCTGGCGATCGTCACCCACGGGCTGGTGCCGGCCGTCAAGGTGGATGCCCTGGCAGCAGAGAGTCTGCACATCGGCGATCTGCTCACCCCCTCTGCCGTGCCCGGTCAAGCCAAGGTCTGTCAGACAGACGAAGCGGAGCAAGCGATCTTCACAACAGGCACAATTTTGGGCAAAGTCGCCGGGCCACTCGATCCGGAAACTGGCACTGTGCCCATCTTTGTGATCTTACAGTAGGAGGCGCGTCATGAACAAACGATGGATAGGAGTGATCGGTTTGCTCGTGACGTTGCTCGTTGTGAACATAGTCAGCGCGCAAAGTTCGGTCAACTACAGCTTGTCGTGGTATGTGCTGGCCGGGGGCGGCGGGCGGACCGCTTCGACGCACTACGCGATGAACGGCACGGTGGGTCAGGCCGCAGTGAGTCTGGCGGACGACACCCAATTCGGAATGGCAAGCGGCTACTGGCAGAACTGGCCAGATTACGTCGTTTTCCTGCCGCTGATCCTAAAAGGGGTATAGCCGTCCCAATACACATCTATTGAATAAATGAAGTTAAACCTTGACATTCTTATGTCTCGGTTTAGAATATTTGCGTTTAGCAGATTGTGAGAGCTTTCGACTTTCCATAATGAGCGGAGGAAATTCACTGTGAAACCCCAAACCACTCGTCCAACCGGTATGACGGCCTTGGCATCATCTGGGTTGGGCAGATTCTTTCTCTACTGGGCACCGCCATCAGCAACTTTGGGCTGACGCTGTGGGCGTGGGAGGTCAGCGGTAAAGCCACGTCGCTCACCCTGGTCGGCTTCTTCTTCACCTTACCGATGGTCGTGCTCAGTCCTGTCGTCGGGGTGCTGGTGGATCGCGGCAATCGCAAGTTGATGATGATGCTCAGTGACCTCGCCGCAGCCGCGACGACGCTCTTCATCCTCATCCTGTACTTGAGCGGGAGCCTGGAAATCTGGCACCTGTACATCGCGGCCTTTATCAGCGGCACGTTCCAGGGATTCCAATTTCCCGCCTACTCTGCCGCAATCACGACGATGCTCAATAAGAAGCACTACGCCCGCGCCAGTTCAATGCTAGAAATGGCCGGTGCCGCCTCGGGCATCTTCGCCCCGATGCTGGCCGGCGTACTGATCGGGCCGTTGGGGCTTAAGGGGCTGCTCACCATCGATCTGGTCAGTGCCGGCTTCGCCATCGGCTCTCTCCTCTTCGTCAACATCCCGCAGCCCGTTATTTCGGAGACGGGGCGCCAGGCGCCGGGGAATTTCTGGAAACAGGCCATCTACGGCTTCGACTACATCTTCAAACGTCCCAGCCTGCTGGGGTTACAGACCATCTTCCTCAGCGCCAACTTCTTCTTCTCCATTGCGTTCGCGGTTTTTGCGCCGATGGTTCTGGGACGCACGAACAACAACAAAGTGATCTTCGGGAGTGTGCAATCGGCGTTCGCCGTCGGCGGGCTTATCGGCGGACTTGTGATGAGCGTCTGGGGTGGTCCGAAGCGGCGTATCCACGGCCTGCTCCTGGGCCTTGCTGCGACCGGCATCCCATTGTGTTTTCTGGGCGTGGGACAGACCTTGCCGGTCTGGTTGGTCGCCGCTTTCATCCTGACGGCCGTCATTCCGATGCTCAACGGCTCCAGCCAGGCCATCTGGCAGGCGAAGGTCCCGCCCGATGTCCAGGGGCGCGTCTTCGCCACGCGCAGGCTCATCGCGATGCTCGTGTCACCTTTTGCGCGCTTGATCGCCGGTCCATTGGCGGACAACGTCTTCGAACCGGCGATGCAGAGCGGCGGCGCGCTAGCTCCCTTGTTCGGCGGACTCGTCGGGACCGGCAGCGGCGCGGGCATCGGGCTGATGTACGTCATCTGCAGCTTCTTCGCCCTGTTCGTTCCACTGGGAGGGTACCTGATTCCCCTTATCCGCAACGTCGAAGACATCCTACCCGATCACGATGCCGTGTCCGCGACAGTGCCCGAACCTGCCGCCGCCGATTGACGGCAGCGCCATCACGATTACAATATGCCCACGAAAACCCCTTCGAGATTCACACTCGAAGGGGTCGCTTTTAGCAAGGAGGCCAAATGTACCAACCCGAAATTGGCGTCTCTACGGCGGCGCTTTACCCGACGCATCTGACGGAGGATGCCCTCACCGCTGCCGGCGAACTTGGCTTTCCGGTCGCGGAAGTCTTTCTGCAAACGCGGGAGGAATACACACCCGCCTTCGGCAAGACGCTGGATGAACGCCGCCGCGCTTTCGGGGTACGCGTCCACTCGCTGCACCTGCACAACGACTTCTTCGAACTGTGGTCACCCTACCCACGGATGTTGCACGAAGCCCGCGAGCGCTTCCTGCAAACACTGGAGATCGCCGACCGGCTGGGAGCGCGGGCGCTCACGTGGCATGGCATCCGCTTTGGCTTCAAGAACCCGGCTTTTGTCGCCCGCTTTCTGGAAGGCACGAGTTGGGCCGCCGAACAGGCCCGCGCCGCAGGGGTGACACTGTGCCTCGAAAACGTGAGCTGGTGCTACCTGCGCACGCCGGAACAAATCCACACCCTTGACGAACATCGCATCCCGGTAGGCTTCACCTTCGACAGCTTTCAGGCGGGCGAAACCTCCATGGATCCCGCTACCCTGATCCAGGCGATGAACAGCCGCCTGACGACGGTGCATCTCGCCGACTACGATCCCGCCGGACCGCGCCATCTGCCGCTCGGCGAGGGCGTCCTCGACTGGCCTGGCATCTTGCGGGCGCTGGACACAGTCGGCTACAGCGGTCCGCTCATCATTGAGCTGGCCGGCGTCGAAAATGTCGAGACGCTGAAAGCATCACGAACGTTCATCGAACAGCAAATTGCCCGCTACAACAACGGTGGCTAACGCTCCGCTTCAGGCACGTAACCGGCAGCCGTCCAGGCGCTCATACCGCCGGTCATATTGTGGACGTTCGTAAAACCCGCCTTTTGCAGGATTTGCACGGCCTGCGCGCTGCGATTTCCGCTGCGGCAGACCATCACCACCGGTTTATCTGTGGGAACTTCATCAGTGCGCCCTGCGAGTTCGCCCAACGGGATCAACGTCGCGCCAGGGATGCGACCCGTAGCATACTCATCCTCCTCTCGCACGTCGATGATGACGATCTCGTCGTTCGCGCGCAGCTCTTCCACCATCTTCGGTGTCAGCTCCGCAGGTGCTGACGCTGATTGAGACATCGGCACCGATGTCGTCGGCGCTACTGGTACCGGCGTAGTGCATCCCCCCAGCAGCAAACTCACCACGAGCAACAACACGATGTAGTGTTTTACGCGCATAACTAACGCCTCCAACCAGAGATTTTACATATTAAAACAATAAATTATACGATATTATAGTTTATTCCGAGAAATTCGCAACTCAGGACTCAGCGCCATTGCACATCACAACAAAAACCGCCGGAGTTCATTCGAACCCCGGCGGTGTAGAAACAACACGCAGTGAATCGGTTAGCTGCCCATCAACTTGGTCAGGCCGCGCACGACCGAGCCTTCATCCACTGTCTTGCCGCCTCCGGCATGCGGCGCAGATTGCAGGATGCGATCCGCCAGGCGCGAGAACGGCAGCGACTGAATCCACACACGCCCCGTCCCCTGCAACGTCGCCAGGAAGAGGCCCTCGCCGCCGAAGACCATCGACTTGAGGTTGCCCGCGCGCTCGATGTTGTAGTCGATCTGGCTCTCGAAGGCGACGATACAACCGGTGTCGATCATGATTTTCTCGTTCTCCAGGCGCTTCTCCACAATCGTGCCGCCCGCGTGGATGAAGACCATCCCATCGCCGCGCAAGCGTTGCAGGATAAAGCCCTCACCGCCGAACAGGCCCGCGCCGATCTTCTTGTTGAAGGCGATACTGACCTCGGTGCCCAGCGCCGCGCAAAGGAACGAATCTTTTTGGCAGATCAATTCGCCGCTGACCTCATCCAGATCGATGGGGATGATTTTGCCGGGATACGGCGCGCCGAATGCGATGTGGCGCTTGCCCTCGTAGTTGCTGGTAAAGTGCGTCATAAAGAGCGACTCGCCCGTGATGACACGCTTGCCCACGTCCAACACCTTATCGAAGAAACCGGAGCTGACCTTGGAACCGTCGCCCATCTTCGACTCGAAAGTGATGCCGCTTTCCATGTAGACCATCGCCCCGGCCTCGGCGATCACGGTTTCACCGCGGTCCAGTTCGACTTCGACGAATTGCAGGTCGTCACCAAAAATCTGATAATCAATCACGTGACTCTGTGGCATGGTATTCCTCCTTAGAATGGTTCATAGATAGGTGAGGGTAATGGAAAATGAGTATTGACCTCTTACACCTCACAAAACAATACGCAAATCATGCGCTAGAGTTGCAATGATAAGCCTTACGCCGATTACTCTTGCGTCGCGCTGGGCGCCGGGAGTTTGTAAAACGTGTTCAGTTTAGTCCCTTCTTCTTTGGCGATTTCCATCAGCAACCCACAGCCTAGTCCCATAAACACAATGGACGTCAACTGGTTAACCCACAGTGAACTGGCATACCCCACCAACACCAATGTAGCCACATCCCGAACCAAATCATACCAATAATGCAGCCAACCAACCAGGGGCATACTTTCGGTACGATACCAAATCCAGGCGAAGACTGCGCCAAAGAAAATATTGGAAACCGCCAATTGAAAGGCAAACACCAGCGCCGATACCAGCAGAATCGCCAGGGTCTGTTCACCGCGAATGAAGTTCACCAGGACCGGGCTGATCACTACCGGCCAGTGCCACAGACCGCGAATGATACCGGAAACGATCAAGGCGCGCACTTTGCCGGTCTTGGGGGCCAGGCGCGGCAGGAAATAGCCGCACCACCCAATCTCTTCCCCCATCCCGGAGAACCACCCGCCGAGCACGTAAGCGCCGATCATCGTCCACATCCCCCAGGTGATGGGGGATGTGAGCGTATCGCCAAAAGCCAGGCTGATCAGGCCGGGGACGCCCCAAAAGCCCAGCATCGCCAGGGCGATCCAGAGATAATATTTGGGCTGGCTCCACTTCCAGGCCGGCTGCGCTCCCCTGTGAAAGACGCGCCACATCAACCACGAGGCGAAAGCCGGTCCCAACATCGCCAACATGTGCCCGAATGCTAGAATGACTCTGGCAACATCCCGCTGGCCCTGCTGCCAGAACATAGGGACCAACCAGGCGTCCACTACAAAGAAAATGGGCCAGCTATACAAGAAACAGCACAACACAAACAAACTCACATCCCGCACTTCAGCACTCTTCTTCATTAATTACCCTCCAAAAATTGAATGTGTAAAATGTCTTTGTCCCGCCAGACAAAAAAAAACCACTGACTATCCACGCCGTGTCGTCACCGGACCTTGCGGTGTGTCCTTGACCTCGTAGCCCGCCTCGACGATCTGCGCCCGCAGCGCGTCGGCCTCTGCCCAATTCTTAGCGCTGCGAGCCGCCTGCCGCTGTTCGACGAGGGCCAGCACCGCATCGGGAAGCGCCTCTTCGACCGGCTCCCACTCCGCCAAGCGCAGTCCCATCACCTGATCGAAGAACAGCAGTGTGGCCTTCTTGGTCGTGTCGGGCAGGTCACTCTTGACCAAATCCCACGCCAGCGCCAACGCGCGCGGCATGTTCAGGTCGTCGTTGACGTGCGCGGCGAACTTGTCGATGTAGCCTTCATCCACCCCATCGGGTTCGCCCCACCCGTAGACCGCCGCGCGCAGGCGATTGAGCGCCGTCTGCGCCCCATCCAACACGTCCCACGAGAAGCTCAACCGCGAACGGTAATGCGCGCCCAAGCACATAAAGCGGTAAGCCAGCGGATCATAGCCCTCATCGATCAACGTCTGCACGCGCAGGAAGTTGCCCACCGACTTACCCATGCGCGCCTGATCGATCTGCAAGAAATAGCCGTGCAGCCAAAAGTTCGCCAGGCGTGTGCCGTAGCAGGCCTGCGTCTGGGCGATTTCGTTGGGATGATGCACCGTGATGTGATCCTCGCCACCGCAGTGGATGTCGAAGAACGGGCCCAGGTACTTGGCGGACATCGCCGAACACTCGATATGCCAGCCGGGGAACCCCTTCCCCCACGGGCTGTCCCATTCCATCTGCCGCTGTTGGCCCGATGGGCTGAACTTCCAGAGTGCGAAATCGGTGATATTGCGCTTCTCGCCACGCTGCACGCGCGCGCCGGATTGCAATCCCTCGATGTCCAACCGGCCCAGATAGCCGTAATCCGGCAGCTTCGCCGTGTCGAAGTAAATGCCATCCGACGTGCGGTAGGTGAAGCCCTGCGCCTCGATGCACTTGACGGTCTCGATCTGTTCGGCGATGTGATCGGTGGCGCGGCACCAAATCGTCGGCTGCTGGATGTTCAGTCGTTCCATGTCGGCCTGGAACTCGCGCGTGTACATCTCGGCGATCTCCCACGCGGACATGCCGGTACGCCGGGAGCCTTTCTCCATGCGATCCTCACCGGTATCGGCGTCGGAGGTCAGATGGCCCACGTCGGTGATATTCATCACGTGCTTGATCTGGTACCCGTTGAACGCCAACGCACGGCGCAAAATATCTTCAAAAATATACGTGCGCAGATTGCCAATGTGCGCGTAATCGTAAACCGTCGGCCCGCACGTGTACATCCCCACCTCCGGCGGATGCAGCGATTCGAACTCCCGCACCGAGCGGGTGTACGTATCGTAAAGCTTCAATGACATAAGCACCTCCCGAAAATGAAACCACGAATCTTCACCAATCGCCACCAATTGAGAGTATAGATTAGTGCAAATTCGTGAAGATTCATGGTTAAAGTCTCGTCAAAAGTCGGAAATCAATCCGGTAAAATCCGGTGCAACGTATGGTTACCCAATCCGTTGAGGTAAATTGCTCGCACTCCCCTCAGGGAAACGCAAATAGTACTCGGTGGCGGCCTCCAAGTCGGCGTAGACGCCGCGATAGTCCGGCGGGAGCAACGCAGCGATCTGATACATCATCTCGTCCACCATGGCCTGGCGCACACCCCGCGTCACCTTAGAGCCACGCGGGTCGAGGTAGAACGGTTGACCGACAACGATGCGGAAATCGGTGCGGCGCAGTCGCCGAACGTTATCGTGAAAGCGCTCAGAGCCATAATAGATAAGGGGCAAAATCGGCGCACAGCTATGTAAGGCCAGCAGTACCACGCCGGGACGGCCCGGCTGCAAACGTCCGTGTCCACTGCGCGTGCCTTCAGGGGCCACGGCAAGAATCGCGCCGTCCTTCAACGCCGCTAATCCCTCGCGGAACGCCCCCACATCGGCCTCGCCGCGTTCCAACGGGATCGTCTTCCACATATCGAACAATAAACCCAGCGTCGGATTTTGCCAGGTTTCGGACTTCACAAAGCCCGTCACCCGGCGCGGATGCACGCGCGAGAAAAGCACCGGCGCGTCCAGAAAGTTGATGTGATTGGCGACCACGATCAACGGGCCATGCTGTGGCACGCGCTCCAGTTGCGCGTCATCCACCCGGCATAACACACCCGTCAGGCCCTTGAGTGTGGTATTGACTACCCATTGTGCCAACATCACGCTGCCTCCGCGCTGATCACAGCAAGTTGGCGCGGCAGGACGCGCATCGTCAGCTCACGCGATTCGACGCTCACAGTTTCACCGTCGGCATGGGCAGGCAACACACCCTCCACCGCCGTCACGGTGACGAGTTTCGCGCGGTCGGTGGTGATCGCGCTGTGCGTGGCCTGCGTCCCCTTCATAAAGCGCAGGATAAGCGGGAAGATCGCCGCACGGTTCACGTGCGCCGCCATACACAAGTCAAAGAGACCATCATCAGAGCTGGAATCCGGCGCCATCATAAAGCCGCCGCCCATACGCCGCCCGTTCATCACCGAGACCATGAGGGAAGACTGTGTCACCGTAAACGCGCCATATTCGATCCGCAGCAGCGGCGCGCGATAGTAAAGGAAGATCGTTTTGAGCGCCGCGACGATGTACGACGGGAACCCGCTGAGCCGCTTCATCTTCAACGCCTCGAAGCCCACCACCGCGTCGAAACCGATACCCACGCCGTTGCCGAAGTAACGGCCCTGTGGAACCAGGCCACCTTCCACCCATCCCACATCGATAAGGCGACGACGGTCCGCCGCCAGCGCCGCGCAGCCAGCCTCCAGTGTCGGCGGCACGCCCATACCGAAGGCAAAGTCGTTGCCGCGTCCCACGCACAGAACGCCCATCGTCGCCTCAGCGCCCCCCTGCTTGGCCTGCATCAGCCCGTTCAACACCTCGTTCGCCGTTCCATCGCCGCCCGCCGCAACGACGACGTCGTAACCGTCCTCAGCGGCCTGCTGCGCCAGTTCAATCGCATGGCCTGGGCGCTCGGTGCGCACCAGATCGTAGGAAAGGCCGTGCTGTTCCAATAAATTTTGGATCAAAGGGATAGATTGTTCGCCGTTGCCACGGCCAGAAATGGGGTTTACGATCACTTTATATCGATTCATCGTCGCCAAGCCGCCTTTACTCACAGAATGGGATTCACACTAAAAACTCATTATAGCAGAAAATCAACTCATGTTATAATCATTGTATGCATATCATTCTAACCCACGAAAACGCGGATTTCGACGCGATTGCCAGCCTGCTAGGGGCGCACAAGCTGTACCTGAACGCGCGCCCGATACTGCCGCGCCGCGTCAATGGCAACGTGCAGTCGTTCCTCGCGCTCTACGGGGCGGGACTGCCGTTCGTCGATCCAGATACGCTCCCTCGCGGGCAGCACGTCCGCCGCGTGATCCTGGTGGATACGCAGAGCCTCACCTACGTGCGCGGTATGAGCAAAGATGTCAACGATGTGCTCGTGATCGACCACCACACGCCGCCCGACGTTTTGCCGGCGGGCTGGCGCTTCCAGGGCGAAATGTTGGGGGCGACGACGACGATGCTCGTCGAGGCGCTCTCCGCGCGGCTGACGCCCATCTCTCGCGTCGAAGCCACGCTGATGCTCGCCGGCATCTATGAGGATACCGGCAGCCTCACCTACGCCGCTACCTCGTCCCGCGACCTGCGCGCCGCCGCCTGGCTGGTGGAACAAGGCGCGAGCCTCGACGTCGTCGCCGATTTCCTTGAACACCCACTCACGCCCACACAGCAGACGATCTACGATGCACTCAAAGAGCACGTCGAAACGTTGGAGATCGACGGGCATCCGGTAGCCCTGAGCTGGGCCGAATCGCCGCCCAACACCGATGAGGAGATTTCGACGCTGGCGCACAAACTGCGCGACCTGCTCGATCCCTCAGCGCTGTTCGTGCTCGTCGGAATCAGCGGCAACACGCAATTCGTCGCCCGCAGCAGCACGGACGACATCAACGTAGCCGAAGTCGCCGCGCACTTCGGCGGCGGCGGGCACGACCGCGCGGCGGCCGCGCTTATTCGCCACCGCCATGCCATCGACGTGTTCACCGAACTGCGCGACCTGCTCCCCGGCTTCGTGCGCCCGCGCGTGAAAGTGCGCAACGTGATGTCGCTCGGCGTCCGCACAGTACATCCAAGCGACCCGATCCATACCGTCGCGCAGAATATGTTGCGCACCGGTCACGAGGGCTTTCCCGTCGTTGACCCGGAAGGCAACATCCTAGGGCTGGTGACGCGCAACGCCGTAGACCGCGCCAAACAGCACCAATGGGAATACCAACCTGTAGAGCGCATCATGCAGCAAGGCGCAGTCAACGTTTCACCGGAAGACTCGGTGGAACGGGTGCGCGCGTTGATGATTCAGACCGGGTGGGGCCAGATTCCCGTCGTTGAGGAGGGGAAACTCACCGGCGTGGTGACGCGCACCGACCTGATCCGGCTGCCGCTCTCAGAGGCCAATGTCGTGCAGCAGGACATCATCCGCCGCATGGAGCACTATTTCCCCGCGCCGCTGCTCGCGCTGATCCGGCAAATCGGCGAGTTGGCCGCGCAACAAGGCTACAACGTCTATTTTGTCGGCGGCATCGTGCGCGATCTCCTGCTCGGCCACCCGCTGGTGGACGTAGACATCGTCGTTGAAGGGCACGCGATCACGCTCGGCAAGGCGCTGGCGGCAAAGTTCGGCGGCGAAATCCACACCCACAGCCGCTTTGGGACGGTGAAATGGACGCTCCCGGAATGGGGGGAGTTGGTAACGAGTAATCAGGGAGTGGGGATTAGTAATCAAGGATTAGGAATTGGGAATAAAGAATCCCTAGCCCCCAATCACCAGTTACCAGTTACCAATCACCAATTACCAATTACCGATTACCGATTACCCGATTTCATCGACCTGGTGACAGCGCGGACGGAGTTTTACGAGCATCCGACGGCGCTGCCGCTGGTGGAGCGTAGCTCGATCAAGCAGGATTTGCACCGGCGCGATTTCACGATCAATACGCTCGCCATTCGCCTGGATCCGCCGCGATGGGGCGAATTGCTGGATTTCTACGGCGGCAAAGCCGATCTCGAGGACGGCGTGATTCGTGTGCTGCACAGCCTCAGCTTTATCGACGATCCGACCCGCATCCTGCGCGCCGCCCGTTTCGAGGCGCGCCTGGGCTTTCACCTGGATCTGCAGAGCGAGAGCCTGATCGCCAACGCGCTGCCGATGCTCGACCGCATCACCGGCGGGCGCATCCGTCACGAACTCGACTTGATCTTCCGCGAGGCAAAGCCGGAGGCCGCGCTGGACCGGCTCCAGGTGCTCGGCGCGCTGGGCCACATCCACCCGGAACTGGTCAGCGATGCGTGGCTGCACGACCGTTTCGCCCGCCTGCGCCAGCCGGATAACCTGACACTGTGGCATAGTGCGGCAGACGAGGGCGAGGGCGCGCGCATCGACTTCTTCTATTGGGCGCTGTTTTTCTACCGGCTGTCGTCTGAAGCGGTCGAGCATTTGATCAAGCGGCTGCTGATTTCACGCCGCATCAGCAGTGGCTTGCGCGCCCTGCCGCCCTTGCGTGAAACACTGTCGAAACTGGAGACAACGGAACGCCCCAGCCATATCGTGACGTTACTCGAGCCGCTGGCGGAAGAACTGCTGCCTCTCGGTTGGCTGGCAAGCGACAACCCGGCAATCAGGGCAAAACTGGAACGCTATACCCGTGAGTGGCGGCACGTACAGTGCGAGATGACCGGCAAGGACTTAAAACAACTCGGTTTGCCGCCCAGCCCTTTGTACCGCCATATCTTCGAGACACTCCGCGCCGAACGTCTGGATGGCAAGATTGCGAACCGCGAGGATGAAGAGCGGCGGGTCAATGAGATTTTGACTGAGCATACGGCTGAAAAGCAACCACCGGACTAGCGACTATTCGACTACCGGACTAACGACTATTCGACTGAGGAACTGTATGGCAAGATTCTACCCTTCATATCAAACATTGCGGCTGGCAGATCAAATCCTGGAAGCCATCGCCGCGCGTATTCCGGGCTACCAGGGGTGCATCGGCGCGCGTTGGTACTGGCGCCTGACCGGCGGCATCCTCGTGACGTTCGAGGTGGACTTCACCATCACCGAACAGCGCTGGGACGTGCTGCGCGCGGAGGCCGTCACGCCGTCGGTGGGGCTGTTCAATGCCGCCGAGTTCCCCTTCGCGGCCTACGGTACGCTGGTCGATTCCCCGCCGTTCATCCACGATCTGGACGGCGATGCCGAGTGGTCGAACCGCCTGTACTTCCAGATGGGACGGCTGATCAACGACGCGATACTCTGGATGGAGATGCTGTCGGCAGCCGTCATCGATCCCCAGGTGCGGCCGCCGTCGTCGTTCCCGGAGCTGAACGCGCTGGAACGCGAGTTGATCGCCTACGCCATCGAGGAGCTGAACGGCTATTTCAAACTCAGCAAGCTCCACACAGCCTTCGATGGCCGCATCTCACGCAGCGTCCTTACACGGCTAGGACAATATTGGGAAGACATCGGCCTGCTTACCGAGTCGCCGCGCCGCGTCACCGTGGCACTGCGCGCGTTGGCGAATATGGAAACACTACCCAAACAGGTACACGGATAAGCACGGATTTCACGGATGGTTTCGAACAATCCGTTGAATCCGTAAAATCCGCGTACAATTTTTTGTTGCGACAAGGACCGCTATATGAAAAATACGCATGTCAATTACGATGCCCTCGCGCCAACGTACAATCAGCGATTCGAGGAAGACAAGGACCGGCCTGAGACCGCTCGCGCGTTGCTTGAGTTGGCAGGCGATCTCAACGCACAGCGTGTTCTGGAAGTCGGCTGCGGAACAGGGCGTTGGTTGGCGGAGCTACGCACGGTTACGAACCGGTGTTACGGTCTCGATCCTTCTAGGGGGATGTTAGCGCAGGCGAGTTGCCGCGGCGCGTCGATAAGGTTGACCCAAGGGCGTGGCGAGTCCTTGCCCTTCCCCGATGGGAGGTTCGATCTCGTATACTGCGTCAACGCCATCCATCACATGGATAGACAACAGACGTTCATCCAGGCAGCACGGCGCGTGCTGCGCGATGGCGGAGCATTGACCATCATCGGCATGGATCCGCACCAACAACGCGAGACATGGTACGTTTATGAGTATTTCGAGGGCGTCTACGAGACCGATCTGGCGCGCTTTCCATCGTGGAAAACCGTGATAGACTGGATGCGCGCTGCCGGGTTCCAACAGGTCGAACGCCGGCCGGTCGAACGTATCATCGATCACAAAACGAGCGCGACCGTGCTTGACGATCCATTCTTGCAAAAACACACGTCGTCACAACTGGCGCTCTTGAGCAATGCGGAATATGCGGCGGGCGTGCAGCGGATCAAAACTGCCATCGCCAGGGCGGATGCTGCCGGGAATACGCTGCGCTTCCCCACCGAACTCATTATGGAGATGGTGCGCGGGACAAAACTCTAATTTGTCAGCAGATTTAGCAGATTGTACACTGTAAATGGAAAAAATCTGCTCGATCTGCGTACAACCGCAGGTTGCCTATCTGCTGATAAAAACATAACGACAATAGGAGGGATTTTCAATGCCAAAAACAAACCTAGACCAAAACTGTATCAACGCCCTGCGCGTTTTGGCGATGGACGGCGTCCAGAAAGCCAAATCCGGGCACCCCGGTATGCCGATGGGCATGGCGGACGTCGCCTACGTGCTGTGGACGCGCCACCTCAAGCACAACCCGCGCAATCCACGCTGGCCGAACCGCGACCGCTTTATCCTTTCCGCCGGGCACGGGTCAATGCTGCTCTACAACCTGCTGCACCTCACGGGCTATCCTATGCCGCTGGAGGACCTCAAGCAATTCCGCCAGTGGGACAGCAAAACACCCGGCCATCCCGAATACGACCTCGACCTCGGTGTCGAAACAACGACCGGCCCCTTGGGCCAGGGGTTCGCCAACGGCGTCGGCATGGCAATCGCGCAGAAACACCTGACGGCGCGCTTCAACCGTCCCGATTACGCCCTCTTCGAGCACTACATCTACGCGATCGTCTCCGATGGCGAAATGATGGAGGGCGTCTCCCACGAGGCTGCGTCCCTCGCCGGGCATCTGGGGCTGGACAGCCTGATCTACTTCTACGATGACAACAGCATCACCATCGAAGGCTCCACCGACATCACTTTTACCGAAGACGTGAAGGCCCGCTTCCGCGCCTACAACTGGCACGTGCAGGCCGTCGATGGGCACGACATCGACGACATCGACGCCGCCATCCGCGCGGCCAAAGCAGTGAAGGGGCAGCCGCACCTCATCGCCTGCAAAACTACCATCGCGCACGGCAGCCCGAACATGCAGGGCAGCGCCAAAGCGCACGGCGTGCCGCTCGGCGATGAGGAGATTCGCCTGACGAAAGCGGCCTTCAGCTGGCCTTCGCAGGAACCGTTCTTCGTCCCCAACGACGTCATTGCCCACTACCGGCTCGCCGTCCCCCAGGGAGAGCGCGCCGAGGCCAAATGGCGCGATCTGCTCACCGGCTACGAGGCAGCCTATCCACAGGAGGCCGCCGAATTGCAACGCGTCCTTAAGGGTGAACTACCCGCCGGCTGGGAGAAGGCTGTACCGCACTTCCGTCCCGATGGCGGCGCAATGGCGACGCGCGCGGCCTCCGGCAAAGTGCTCAACGCTATCGCGCCGGCCCTGCCCGAACTGCTCGGCGGTTCGGCGGACCTGGAACCATCGAACAACACATATCTCAAGGGTTTCGGCGACTTCTCGAAGGAGAACCCGCTGGGCCGCAACTTCCACTTCGGCGTGCGCGAGCACGGGATGTGCAGCCTGCTCAACGGGATGGCGCTCTACGGCGGATTACAGGTCTACGGCGGCACGTTTATGGTCTTCTCCGACTACGCGCGCCCGGCCGTGCGCCTCGCCGCGATTATGAAGTTGCCCGTGACCTACGTCTTCACGCACGACTCGATCTACGTCGGCGAGGACGGCCCCACTCACGAGCCGGTGGAGCACGTGATGTCGCTGCGCCTCATCCCTGGGCTGACGGTGATCCGCCCGGCAGACGCCAACGAGACCGCCGCCGCGTGGAAGGTGGCACTCGAACACAAAAACGGCCCCGTCGTCCTGGCGCTAACCCGGCAGAATCTCCCCACCCTGGAAGAGGCCGCCAATCAGGCGATGCAGGGCGTGGCGCGCGGCGCGTACGTCCTCAGAGAATCCCCGCTAAATCGCGTGGACCTCATTCTCATCGCTGCCGGTTCTGAAGTGGCCGACGCGCTGGCCGCGCAGAAGTTGCTGCAAGAGCGGCGCATCGGCGCGCGCGTGGTGAGCATGCCGTCGTGGGAACTCTTCGAGCAGCAGCCACTCTTCTACAAACACACCGTCCTGCCGCCCGACGTCACCAGACGCCTGGCGATTGAGGCTGGCGTCACCCTGGGATGGGAGCGCTACGTGGGCAGCTACGGCGACGTCATCGGCCTCGACCGCTTCGGCGCATCCGCGCCCTACCAGCGCCTCAAGGAGGAATTCGGCTTCACCCCCGCAGACATCGCCGAGCGGGCCATGAAGCTGATGACGGAGTAAGTTTGGCCGACAACCGCCCCCCGGCACAACAAAATCGCGCGCCCCACCCCGGCGCGCGATTTTCCCATGCCACCCCCCATCCCCCCTCTCCCTCCCGTCTACTGTCTACTGTCTACCGTCTACCCCTCCTACTTTGGCTCACGTTCTTCGCCCTGTACGCCGCCACCACCGCCCGCGACGTGCTCCCCGCCGACAGTGGTGAATTCCAACTCACAGCAGTGACGTGGGGTATCGCGCACCCGCCGGGTTATCCGCTCTATACCGTCGCCAGCGCGCTGTGGATGCGGTTGGTTCCCATTGGTGCGGCGGTGTTTCGCGTCAACCTGTTCAGCGCGGCGCTGGCGGCGACGACGCTCGTGCTCATCGCGGCGGCTGTACGCATGTGGGCTACAGCATGGGGATTCACGTCGCGCGCGGCGCAGGCCGGAGGGTTGGCGGCGGCGCTGCTGTTCGGCAGTGCATCCACGTTTTGGGCGCAGGCGACGATTGCCAACATCCGCATGCCGACGATGCTTTTCGCGGCGTGGGGGTTTTTGGCGCTAGCGCGCTATCGAGCCGGTTTCATGTCAAACGCTTGCGGCGGATCACAATCCGACGCTCCCGTGAGCGCGGATTGTGATCCGCGCAAAGCAAATAATGGGAGCAAAATCCCGCCGCTGATCGAACTTGCGCTGGCCTTGGGGTTGGGCGTAGGCCATCACCCATCGCTCATCTTCGTCGCCGTGGGATGGGCGCTTTATTTGTTACTAGTCGATCCACGGTTATTCATCCAACCGCGCCGCTGGTGGAAGGCAGCGCTTGTCGCGGCGCTGGCATGGTTGATCCCACAACTGTACCTACCCTTGCGCGGCAGTATGCCCAACGTTCTACTCGCACCCGACGGCCTGGCAACGTGGTCGGGTTTCTGGCATCATGTGCTGGCGCGCGGCTTCGAAGGCGACATGTTCGCCTTTGCCACCGCCACAGACCTGGCGATGCGACTACCGCTGCTCCCCACCCTGTTCCGGCTGCAATTCCCGCCGGTCTTTCTGGTCGCCATCGGCCTGAGCTGGCTGTGGCTGCTCCGGCGCGACGGCAAACTGGCGGCAATGTTTCTACTCGCGTGGGCGCTGCACACCTTCGTGACAATCACCTATCGCGCCCCGCAAACCATCGAATATCTGATGCTGGCTTACGTGCCGATGGTGCTCGCGTTTGGGTTGGGCGTGAGCGGAATCGCGAATCATGAATCACGAATTAAGAATCAGCGAATGAGCGAATCGGCGAATCAACGAATCATGAATCATGAATCACGAATCACGAATCACTCCGTACTCCTTACTCCTTACTCCTTACTCCTTCTCATTTTGCTCCTCCGCCTCATTGTGCAAGTGCCTGATTTCGCCATACTTGCCGCCGATACGTCCATCCGCGATAGAACAGCGCCGTTGCTGGAAGCCGCAGCACCGGAGACTGCGGGAGCAGATGCGTTGATTCTCGCCGATTGGCACTGGGCCACGCCGTTGTGGGTGTTGCAGCATGTCGAGCAGTGGGGGCCACAGGTGGAAGTGGCCTACGTCTATCCAATTGCAGGAAAGGAGTACGGCGACGTATGGCGGGAACGTGCCGAAGAAGCCGGTGACCGCCCACTCTTTACAACGCATAGCTACGCCTGGGACGGATGGACGTCCACACCGGTAGGCGGCGGGTTCCGCTTTTACCGGCGATCACTGACGGCGCTGCCGGACGACGCAGACTTTATCCCGCTGGATGCCGACCTGGACGCAGTACGGGTATTGGGTTACCGCCTCATCGGGGAAACCATGCCGGGCCGCAGCGTGGAGTTACACCTGGCGTGGCAGGCAAATGATCCGCAAGAGCCTGCACCGTCGTTCACCGCCCGTCTCTGGGACGCAAACGGCGCGTTGCTGGCGCAGACCGATCAGTTTCTGGGCGGCGATACGGCTGTAGACGAGGTGCACTTTTCGCAATTCGTTTTGCACCTGCCGGTGGACCGCTGTACGGGCACGATTTACCCGACGCTCGGCGCGTATACCGTTATCGATGGTGCGTTTCAGGATTTGGGGAACGTCTCGTTGCCAGAGTTGACATCGACGTGCGACTTCCCCACCCTGCCGGTGATCCGTTTCCTGCCTGGCGTTATCGTGAATGGCGGACCGTGGCTGCGCGGCGTCGATTACAACACAGAGAGCACAGGGACGACGGCGTACCTGCACTGGTGCGGGCCGGGGCAGGCGTTGGTCGTCCAATCCGGCGACAGTCGCGCGTTCGTTCATCCGCTCCGCGCGGGCGCGTGCCAGACGGTGCGGCTGACCGTCCCGGCGGACACATCGCCACAACTGACTTTCACCCGCATCGACAGCGGTCCGGCACGCTGGCTCGGTCTGGCGCTGCCCGATCCCAAACCCGGCGAGCGCTACATCCCCTTCGGCGACGAGATGGTGCTCACCGGCAGCGACGCGGTACAGCGTGGCAAGACGCTGGTGCTCAACCTGCGCTGGCGCACGGCGCGGCCCATCGTCAACGATTACGCGGTCAGTGTGCGACTGTTCGGTGAAGACGATGCGTGGCTCAGTATGCACGACATCCAGCCTGGCCTCGGCACGCTGCCGACACTCAAGTGGATTGTACGCGACGGCGCGCTGCTCGATCCACATCCCTACACCGTCGAGGAACTTCCGGCTAAAGTGACGGTCGCTGTTTACGAGCGCTTTCGTCTCACGCCGCTAGGTACTCCTGACAGCAATCTGGCGACCTTCCCATTCACACAGCAACCTTAAATCTGCCATTTCCAAACCGCAATGTTCTTACAAGCAACAAGAGAGTTGCAACTATCTTCCGCCATGCTACAATAGAACTATCACAATGGCGAATGAATCGTTGACGCAACGAAAGCACGATTTGCGAGTCGCGGCTACGCGCGCCAACAAAAACAACGGAGAAAAATATGAGCACGCGCTCAACCGCGTCGGCGTCCATCATCGAACTGTTGAAAGAAAACATCCGGCAAAGATCGCGCCTGTGGGGATATACGCTAATCCCTACGTTGGTCATGGGCGTCTTCATTGGCCTGTGGGCGCTGGCTCTTCTTTTTGGAGGGAGTCTTTCTCCAACCCAGCCTCTCAGCCTTATCGTCACCGCCATTTTGCTCAGCCTGATCATTCTGACGGGAAGGTGGGTCTACCGTTACTTCGAAACCCGCCGCATCGAAAAGCAGCCGCTGGTGCAGAAAGCGTCGCAAGCCCTGGAACATATCACGCATGTCAGCGTGAGCAGCAGCACGCGCCAAGAAATCGCGACGGCGTTATGCGAGGAAATCGAATCGCTCTTCCACCCACGATGCATTGAGATCGCCCTGCTTCAGCAAGCGCACCACTATCAGGTGCTGGGGACCGATGTTATTTTCCGCGTGGACGATCCGTTGATCCAATGGCTCACCACCGCACAGCCGGTTGACACGCTCATCCCTCTTCCATCAACGCAGATCCCAGCCGAGGCCCAGCCCACACAAACGCAGATGCTCAAACGCGGCATAGCGATGCTCATCCCACTGGGCAAGCAAGGTTGGGTCGGCGTAGGCGCAGTTGCAGATGGCGCTCAAGCGGGTGCGGAGGCCTATAATGCCATAGAGCAAAACCTGCTCCAACACCTCGCCCGACCGGCGGCAGTAGGGCTGGAGCGCGCCGCCGTCGCCGAAACCCAGCCCAAACGCGCGGATGAATTGCGTTCGCTATTCTGGATCGCGCAGGCGCTCAACTTCACCACAGAAGTCGACGACATTATGGAGTTGATCTATACCCAGCTCAAGCGCGTCATCGCGATGCCCAACTTCTACCTCGCGCTCAAGAACCCGGATGAGGACATCCTCTCCTTCAGCTTTTACGTTGAGGAGGACGAGCGCCTCTATCCCGATAACACCTGGGCCACGACTCAGGGACTATCCGGCACCGTGATGACCACCGGCATGACCATCCGCACGCCAGACTACACGACCGAGTGTCAGAAGCGCGGCCTGGAACCCGGCGGGACGCGGCCCGGACACGCCTGGATGGGCGCACCGCTGACGGCAGGCGATAAAAGCCTGGGCGTGATGGTAGTCTCTACATTTGATCCCAACACGGTCTTCACCGAGGAGGATGAAAACTTTTTCGTGACCGTTGCCGCTTACACGGCAGCCATCATCGAGCGCCACTCCCTCTATGAGCGGCTGGAAGCGCGCGCACGCCAGCTTGCCACCCTGAACGAGATCGGCAACCTGCTGGCCTCCAGCCTCGACCTGAACGAAGTGCTCGACCTGGTCGTGCGCAACGCCGCTGATCTCTTGAATTCCGAGGCCGGATCGCTGCTGCTGTTGGATGACGAGAGCGGCGATTTAATCTTCCGTATCTCCAGCGGGCCAGCCGGGGCTAAGCTCGTGGGGATGCGCGTCCCAGCGGGCAAGGGCATTGTCGGCGCGGCCTTCGCCGAAAACCGGCCCGTTATCACGCACGACACGCACAAGGACGGGCGGTGGGATAGCAGCTTCGATCGGCGGGCCGAATTCAGCACCCAGTCGATCATCGCTGTGCCGCTCAACGCGCGCGGACGCACCATCGGTGTGCTGGAAGTGATCAACCGCAAGGACTCGCGCCCGTTCAATCAGGAAGACACCGAACTGCTGTTGGCCTTCGGTGCGCAGGCTGCCATCGCTATCGAGAACGCGCAATTGTTCACGATGACGGATCAAGCGTTGCAGGCCCGCGTGGAGGAATTGACGACGCTGCAACAAATCGACCGCCAACTCAACACGACGTTGGATTACAGCGCCGTGATGGGGCAAACGCTCGAGTGGGCCATCCGCACCACCGGCGCGACCATCGGCCTGATCGCAGCGCTGCAAGAAGCCGAGGATGGCACGCAAGGCCTGCGCTTTCTGGCACATCGCGGCTACCCCCCGGAGGTCTTCGAGCGTTACGAGAAAGACGCACTTTGGCCATTGGAAGACGGTCTGATTGGGCAGACAGTACGCAGTGGAGAAACTACATTGTCCAAAGATTTGGCGCAGAATCCCCACTACCACGCGTTGACCCCCGGAATGCGCGCACAACTCACCGTCCCTATCAAACGTGAGGAACGCGAGCGCGGCCTGAGCGTCATCGGCATCATCGTCCTGGAATCCGACCAGGACAACACCTTCAGCGAGAGCAGTGTGGCCTTCATTGGACGTTTAGCGGATCACGCCGCCATCGCCATCGAAAACGCGCGGCTGTTCCAGATCGTCCAACAGGCCAACGACGCCAAGACCGACTTCATTTCTTTCGTCTCCCACGAACTGAAGCAGCCGATGACATCAATGAAGGGCTACATCGACCTGTTGATGAAAGGCATTGGCGGCTCGCTCAATGAGCAACAACAGCAATTTCTGCACATCGTTCGCAACAACGTGGGGCGGATGGACCGCCTGGTCCAGGATTTGCTTGATGTATCGCGCATCGAGTCAGGACGGCTGCGGCTGGAGATGGGACACATCGTGCCAGAGGAAATCGTCAGCGAAGCAGTACAGGCTTTCGAGCAGGAAATTGCCACCAAACACCAGACGCTCCAGGTCGTTATGCCCCCCAGCATGCCCGCCGTTATCGGCGACCGTGGGCGCTTGATTCAAGTGCTCACCAATCTGGTTAGCAATGCCAACAAATACACACCAGAGCAGGGGACAATCACCGTCGGTGCAGATCTATGGAGCGACAAAGGCCAAGATTACGTGCGATGGAGCGTGAAAGACAATGGCATTGGAATGAAACCGGATGAACTGAGCCGGCTTTTTACGAAGTATTTCCGCGCCAGCAACGCCGCTGTACGCAGCGTCCAGGGTACCGGATTAGGGCTGGTCATCACGCGCAGCATTGTGGAGATGCATGGCGGGCAAGTCATGGTCGAGAGTGAATATCAACAGGGCAGCACGTTCAGCTTTGCGATCCCCATCGCCAACTAAAGGAGGGTACGGCCGATGCCAAAAATTCGTATTCTGGTCATAGAAGATGATGATGATGCGCGCTTGATGTACTCGATTATGCTGCGCAGTTGGGGGTACGAGATTATCGAAGCGCCCACCGGTGCAGACGGCGTTCGGCTCGCGCGGCAGCAAAAGCCCGATCTCATTCTGCTCGACATTATGATGCCCGACATCGATGGGTATGAGGTATGCAAGCAACTACGGTCGGACCCGCACTTCCGCACCGTGCCCATCCTCTTTCTCAGCGCCCTGGATGCGCCGGACGATCGAATCAAGGGCTATACCATGGGCGGCGATGACTTCATCAACAAGGGCAAAGTCGAATATCAAGAATTGGGAGCGCGCATCAAGGCTGCCCTGGATCGGTTGCAACGGTTGAGACTGGAAAAGCGCGGCAAGCAACCCGGAACCTCGGTGGGATTGCTCTCACTGCGCGGCGGCGTCGGCGTGAGTACACTGGCCCTCAACCTGGCGCAACATGCCGCTGCCCGGTTCGATCCTCCCACGATTCTACTCGACCTGGCCTTCCCTGTTGGCAGCATCGGCCTTTGGAGCGGGTTCGAGGGCTCACGCCATATTGCGGAATTGCTCTCGCGCAACGCGGCGGATCTCAATATGTTATTAATTCAGAGTTTCAGCCTGCAAAACGTCCATGGCTTCTGGTTCATCCCTGGACCGGCCAATATTCTGGACCTGAGCGGGATCCGCATGGAAGCGGTAGAACGGCTGCTCTGTATCTTGAACGAAGAAGGTTATTTCGTGATCATAGATTTGGGACGAGGTACATTGCCGCTCGCGTGGCAAATCCAATCCCATTGCGATTGGGTCGGCGTCGTGACTTCGGCAGAGGCCACATCGCGCACACTCGCCAACGTTGCGCTGAACACGTTGGCGAAAGATGAGGAAACGCGGAAGGCATCTCTACTTATCTTCAACGATGTCACCAATGCCAAACCTGTAGACATTAGCTTTGGCCTGCTACGGCGACCAGACGTCTTTGTCCCCTATGCTCCCGATTTCCAGAATTTACCCGAGCCTTCCTCCCTGTCACAATTGTTGTCAATTGTGACACACCAGGAAGAGGTAAAGTAAGCATCAAAATTCACCCATAACAATACGAAAATGGAGGCTACACAATGAATGATACGAATGTACGTTTTCTAGAAACCCACGAATGGGCGCGTAGAGAAGGCAATGAGATCGTGATCGGCATTACGGATTACGCGCAGAGCACGCTCTCCGACATCGTTTACGTGGAACTACCGGAAGTCGGAGACACCCTCGACAAAGGCGATCAATTCGGTGTCGTCGAATCCGTTAAAGCAGCCGCCGACGTTTATCTGCCGATGAGCGGGAAAGTGGTAGCGGTCAACGCAGCATTGGAAGAAACACCAGAACTAGTCAACCAGGACGCCCTTGGCGAGGGGTGGATGCTTCGCCTCAGTCCCGCCAATCCAGGGGAATGGGACGAGCTACTCGACGCCGAGGCCTACCAGAAAGTCGTCGAGGAAGAAGAAGCGCACTAAGAAGGAGTGACACGCATGGTCTATATACCGCACACCGATGCAGAACGTCAGGCCATGTTGGCGGACATCGGAGTCGAGAACGTTGAGGAACTTTTCTGGGACATTCCAGAAAAGTTCCGTTATCCGCAGTTGGACCTCCCGGAACCGCTCTCGGAGATGGAGACGCTGCAAGAGCTGCAATTCCTGGCTGGGCTGAACCTGAACGCCAACACCACACCGGCCTTCCTGGGGGCGGGAGCGTATCGCCATTGGGTCCCCAGCGTCGTCGATTATGTCATCAGCCGGGGCGAATTCTACACCGCCTACACCCCTTATCAGGCCGAAGTGAGCCAGGGAACACTGCAAGCCATCTTCGAATACGAAAGCATGATCTGCGATCTTACCGGCATGAATGTCGCCAACGCCAGCCACTACGACGGCGCGACGGCAGCTGCTGAAGCCGTCATCCAGGCGTACAACACCTTTCGCAAGAAACGCAACAAGGTCGTGCTCGCGCCCACCATCCACCCGCACTATCGCCAAGTCATTCACACCTACACGCAAGGCATGGGACTGGAGATCGTGGGCGGCGACGATCCCACGACAGAGATAGCGCAACTGATCGAACTGGTCGATGAACAAACGGCCTGCCTCATCCTGCAAACGCCGGATTTCCTGGGGCAGATGCACGACCTGACCGGCCTCGCCGACGCCATCCACGCGCGCGGCAAGGACACCCAGTTCGTCGTCATCACCAACCCCATCAGCCTGGGGCTGCTCAAACCGCCGGGTGACTACGGCGCAGACATCGTGTTAGGCGAGGGCCAACCGTTGGGATTGGGGCTTAACTTCGGCGGGCCGTACCTCGGCTTTTACGCCACGCGCTCGCAGTACGCGCGCCAGATGGCCGGGCGGCTGGTTGGCAAGACCGTGGACCTTGAGGGCAAAGAGGGCTACGTGATGACGCTCACCACCCGCGAGCAGCACATCCGCCGCGACAAGGCCACCTCGAACATTTGCAGCAACCAGGGCTTGATGGCCCTGGCGGCGACCGTCTACATGGCCGCGTTGGGCAAACACGGGCTGCGCAAAGTCGCCGAACTGAACTACCACAAAGCACACTACGCCGCCGCCGCCATCGATGCGGTAAAAGGTTTCTCCGTCGTCCGACGCAAGCCCTTCTTCAACGAGTTCGTCGTCCGCTGCCCTAAACCGGCCGATGAAGTCAACACATTCCTCATCGATGGGATGGAAAGCGTAGAAATCATTGGCGGTTACGATTTAGGACAAGATTACCCGCACTTGGCGGATCACATGCTGGTCGCGGTGACCGAGATGAACTCACGCCACGAAATCGACCTGCTCGTAGAGGCTCTGAGCGCCTTCGACAACTGAGGCAGGAGAGAGGAACAAACAATGACCGAACCTCTGATTTACGAACTTTCATCGCCTGGACGCGAGGGCGTCAAACCTCCGCAATTGGATGTGCCAGAAAGCGCACTCCCGCAGGACTGGCTACGCGAAGACCTCCCGCTCCCTGAAGTCAGCGAGATCGACGTGGTGCGCCACTTCCTCCGGTTGTCGCAACTAAACTATGCCATCGACAAAGGCATGTACCCGCTCGGCTCCTGCACTATGAAGTTCAATCCCAAGATCAACGAAGTAACCGCGCGACTGCCTGGTTTTACCGGCGTGCATCCGCTGCAACACCCGGACATCGTCCAGGGGGCATTGTACGTGGTGTACGCGCTGCAAGAATACATCAAGGCGATTGGTGGCTTTGCCGGCGTGACACTGCAACCGGCCGCTGGCGCGCATGGCGAACTGGTGGGCGTGCTCATCATGCGCAAGTATCACCTGGATCGCGGTGAGCCGCAGCGCGACACCATCCTCGTGCCCGATTCGGCCCACGGCACCAACCCCGCCTCCACAAGTATGAGTGGCATGCGCGTGGTCGAGATTCCCTCCGACGCACGCGGCAACGTCGATCTGGACGCGCTGCGTTCGCAGATATGTGACCGGGTCGCCGGGCTGATGTTCACCAATCCCAACACGCTCGGCCTGTTCGAAGAGCACATGGAAGAAGTGATCAACATCGTCCACAGTTGCGGCGGGTTGGTGTACGGCGATGGCGCGAACATGAACGCGCTCATGGGCATTATGCGTCCCGGCGACGCCGGTATCGACGTAATGCACTTCAACCTGCACAAAACCTTCAGCACGCCGCACGGCGGCGGCGGGCCTGGATGCGGCGCGGTTGGTGTGGCCCCACATCTGGTCGACTATCTGCCTGGTCCGATTGTGGCACTCGACCCCGACCTTTCCGAAGATGAAGACCCCTACTTCATCTTCCACGACCCACCCAAATCCATCGGGCGGGTCAAAGCCTTCTGGGGACATTTTGGGATCATCGTGCGCGCCTATACCTACATCCGCATGTTGGGCGGCGAGGGCCTGCGCCGTTCCGCCGAACACGCGGTGCTCAACGCCAATTACCTGCTCAGCCGGATCAAAGGCGTCTATCCCTTGCCCTACGACCGCATCTGCAAGCACGAATTCGTCGTCGAAGGCCACTTCAAGGATGCACCCGGCGTCCATGCCCTCGACATCGCCAAGCGCCTCATCGATTACGGCGTCCACCCGCCCACCAATTACTTCCCCCTCATCGTGCCGGAGGCGCTCATGATCGAACCGACGGAGACGGAGAGCCAACAATCGCTGGACAATTACGCGGACATCCTGCTCAAGATTGCTGAGGAAGCCCTCGAGACGCCAGATCTGCTTCACGAAGCGCCGCATAACACGCCCGTCCGACGTCTGGACGAGGTGCGCGCCGCGCGTAATCCCGTGCTGCGTTACGAACATTGAGCCAGGTTACTGGCTAAAAGAAAGCCCTGGGGGGATTTTGGGAAATCGTATGCCCAAAATCCCTCCTTTTGGTTGTTCTCTCGTTGAGTGGTATAATTGTGCAAATTGCCTGAGGGGGGATTGTGAACATCAGCATCGGTGTAGCTTTCATCGCGGGACTGGCCTCTTTCCTGGCTCCTTGCGTGCTGCCTCTGGTGCCCGCTTACCTGGGATACCTCAGCGGGTGGGCCCTTCCAGGGCATGCCGGGACCAAGCCAAACACTCCCGCGTTGAGCGAGCGATTTTTCGTCGCGGCACACGCCGTCGCCTTCGTTATCGGCTTCAGCCTCGTCTTCATCCTGTTGGGGACTGCTGCCGGATCGTTGGGGCGCTGGCTGCGGGGCGATTGGTTTCGCTATCTGGGCGGATTGCTCATTATCTTCTTTGGTCTGGCCTTGATGGAACTCCTGCACGTACCTTTTCTGCAAAACGAAGCCCGGCTACAATGGCAAGGGAAACCAGAATGGGGCTTCCTGTCATCAGTGTTGATCGGCATGGTCTTCGCGGCAGGATGGACGCCATGTGTCGGTCCCGCACTCTCAGCCATTCTCATCCTCAGCGCCGATCAGTCCACGGTGGAACATGGCGTGCTGCTATTGATCGCCTATTCCGCCGGCATCGGACTACCGTTCATTCTCGCCGGCTTCCTGATCGACCAGCTCGGCGTGCTTCTGCAACGAGTGGGGCGTTACCTGCCCACCATCCAAAAAATCGCCGGTGTCATTCTGGTTCTGGTGGGCATCATCTTGATCACGGACAGCTTCAGCGCCATTGGCCTGTGGCTCGAACAGCGAGGTATTGGATGGAACCTGGGGATATAGACAACCGCGCACCGGATGCGGAGGCCATCCTGAACGAGGCACAGCGTCGCCTCCAGGAACGCACGCAGCAGAAGCAGGTACAGACGGCCATCTCTCCACAGCAACGTATGTGGGCCAACAAGCTGAATCGAGGCGTCTTTTGGCTGGCACGCCACTGGCTGGCAGTGTTCAATGTACTGACAGCGTTCTTCGTCGCTGGGGCGTTCTTGCCGCCGGTCTTCCTCAAACTTGGGATGCCGGGGGCGGCAGGGGTGGTCTACGCGTTCTACCGGCCATTGTGCCACCAATACCCATTCCGGTCGTGGTTCCTTTTCGGCCCGCAGCTTGCCTACCCACTCACCACACCTATCCACGCGACCGAAATGAACACCCTGCGGAGCTTCGTTGGTGATGCTCACACGGGCTACAAAACGGCGCTCTGCCAGCGCGATGTCGCCATCTATGGATTTATGCTCCTGGCAGGGCTGGTCTACGGCATATTGCGGCACCGGAAGCCAGTAAAGCCCTGGCCAATGTGGCAATACTTCGCCTTCGGCATCCTCCCTATGATGATCGACGGCGGCATCCAATGGCTCTCTTACGCCGTGTGGATCTTCACCCCTAACCTGATCAAGGTACCCTTCGAGACCATCCCCTTGATGCGTGCATTTACCGGCGCGTTCTTTGGCCTGGGCCTCGTCGCGGCCTCGTATCCATATCTGAACAAGTATTTCGAGGACATCCATCGCGTCCTCAAACGCAAATTCGATGAGATTACACCATCTCTGGAGGTCACAGTATGACACCACCCTTTGGTCCGATTCTACTCAGTATTGGCAACGTTATCTCCGTCCACTGGTACGGCGTGCTGATTGTCACCGGCATCATCCTGGGCGCCAACATAGCTGCCTACCTGGCAAAAAAAGCCGGCAAAGACCCAGAGATCATCTGGGATATGCTGATCCTGGTCGTCGTCCTGGCGATCATCGGCGCGCGCATCTATCACGTCTTCTCACGGCCCAGCAGCGGCTTGCTCGGCTGGGATTATTACAAAGAGAACCCACTGGAGGCGCTTTACATTTGGAATGGCGGTCTGGGCATCTACGGCGCGATCGTCGGCGGGGCAATCGGCGTACTTATCTTTGCCTGGCGGCGAAAGCTGCGCCCCCTTCAATGGCTGGATTTCGCTGCGCCAGGCGTGGCGATCGGGCAATCCATCGGGCGATGGGGCAACTACATCAATCTCGAACTGTACGGCCCACCCACCACCCTTCCGTGGGGGTTGCGCATTCCGCCGCTCTACCGCATTCCGCCTTACAACGACCTGTTAAACTACCCGGAAACCACCCTTTTCCACCCCACCTTCCTCTACGAATCGCTGGCAGCGTTGGTGCTCTGTCTGGTGCTCATGTGGATTGCGACACGTTACAGCCACAAGCTGCTGGAAGGCGATTTGCTGGTCGGCTACCTGATGGGCTATGCCATCATCCGCTTCTTCACCGAGATGCTGCGTCCCGACGCCTGGATGGTCGGCAGCATCGCCGCCGCGCAGTTAGTCGCCATCATCCTTTTGATCATTGGGGCAGCGTTCTTGCTCGTGCGCCATCTGTGGTTCCCCGGTAGGACGAAGCCAAAGACAGCCTGATTAATCTGCGACTTGTGACTTTAGACTAATAACGGAGGTACGGTATGCCTTGGACAGATGCGCTCCTCCACTTTCAGGATATTGACCAGGAGCTACAACGGCTGAACCAGAGATTGGCCGAGATCGGAGCCATCCTCCAGGATACTTCCGCGCTCACCCAGGTTCAGCAAAACGCCGAAGAGGCAATCCAGGCGGCCCAGGCCGCGCGCAAGGCCCAGAAGGACGTGGAATTCGAACTGCAAAAGACCCAGGCGGAGCTGAAACAAACCGAGCAACGGCTATACAGTGGCAACATCACCAATCCTCGCCAACTGGAAGACCTACAGGCCAAATCCCAATCCCTGCGTAAGTGGGTGGCCAAGCTCGAAGACGACCTGCTCGAAGTGATGGTCGCGCGGGAAGAGGCTGACGAGGTGGATACCAAGATCAGCACCCAACTCAAACATCTCACAGCAAAGCGCGCCACTTTGGAGCAGAATCTCGCCGCCGAACGCAGCGTGCTACAGTCTCGCGGGCAAACACTGCTGGAAGAAGCAGAAAATGTCAAAACCCACATCCCGCAAGCCATCATAGACTCCTACCATTATCTCAGCAACCGCACGGGCGGTATCCCTGTCGCGCGTCTGAATGGCGATATATGCAGTATGTGCGGTGTGGAAGTGCTCAAGCCGACCCAACGCAAAGTCAAGAACGGCGAGGAAGCTTATTGCGACGGCTGCCGGCGGCTACTTGTCGCATAACTATTATGGAAACAAATTGATTGCCGCTTTCGGACTACACGGCGCATCGACCAAGGCTGATATGCCCGACGCACACACGCCAGAACGCCAGATGCGCGAACGAACCACCCTTCACCGCATCCTGTGGATCAACACAAGCCTTGACTGGGCTACGTCGCCAGCGGGACGGCACTGGCGCTCACACGCGGCAAGCAGAACCATTTCCTGCGCGGTATTGCGATAATTCCCTGGGTAGGCCGAGCCTTTCGCAGCTTTATCGTGGGTCTATGGCACAACGAGACCCTCTACCGCTTCGCTAGCTACACCGGCGCAAAAACCGACTACCTGCACATCAACGATGACGTCGTCGCGTGGCTAATCACCGACCGTCTGTACTACCTGATGATCAACGCCCATCGCGGGGAGGCCGTCGACCTGCGTGGACCGAGCAAAGTGGACATGGGCGTGCGCGTCCCGGAGGCAGTCACCACAGAGGTTAAAGTGCGGCTGGCAACCCGGCGCGGGGATCATACGGTCTTCGAAGGCCGCGGGCGCAACGCCGGGCTGGAAGTGGCGGGAGATTTGGAAAGCTTAGTTGGAAGTTGAAAGTTCAGAGTTCAAAGTTGAACGTTGCGAATTGAGTTAACGCCGCCAGCTTACAACCTTCGACTTATACCTAAAAGTCACCATGCTTACCTGGATAGTGGATACTTTCACGGCCCTGTCGATTGTGCCCCGCTTCATACTGCTTGTCTGGGTGCTGGAGATGATCTCCGTACCAATTCTTAAATGGCGTTGGGGCATGCGGGCCGAGCGTACGGGGATCATCCTCGGCGTGCTACTACAGGCGACCGCTGTGATCGCCGCACTCTACATCGCATGGGGCGTCTGGCCCACACTGCGCGCAGCGTTGATCATCGCCGGATTGGGCTGGGTTATGGAATACGTCGGTTCACACACCGGGTGGCCCTTTGGCCGCTACCACTACACGGAGCGGCTGCAGCCGCAACTTGGCGGCGTGCCGCTGCTCATCCCCCTGGCATGGCTAATGATGCTGCCACCAGCATGGGCTGTGGGCCGGTTGATCACCGGCGGCACGAGTGCAAGCTTTATTCTGATAGCGGCGCTGGCCTTCACCGCCTGGGATCTGTTCCTTGATCCACAGATGATCGCTTGGGGCTTTTGGATGTGGGATCAACCAGGCAGCTACTTCGGCGTCCCCTGGCTCAACTACGTAGGTTGGCTGTTGATTTCGGCCGTCATGACGGCGCTGGCAGCGCCTGACCTACTCCCAACAGCGCCGCTGTTCCTCATCTACGGCATAACCTGGTTCTTCCAGGCTTTGGGACAATTCTTTTTCTGGAAACTCCGCGGCCCGGCAGTCACCGGCGCGCTGGGGATGGGCATATGGGTGGTGTGGGCATGGCTGATGCTGTAATCTGGACCATACTTGGGTTTGCGCTCGGCGCGATCCCGTTCTCACTCCTTATCGGACGATGGGCGCTGCGCACCGACATCCGCGCTGTGGGCGACGGCAATCCCGGCGCCACCAACGTGCTGCGATCCGGCAGCAAAGCCTGGGCTGCCCTTGCGATGCTCTTAGATATGGCTAAAGGGGCGCTGCCGGTCGCGCTGGCCTACGTCATATTTGCCAAACGCGGCTGGGAGATCGTCCCCATTGCACTAGCGCCTGTGTGCGGTCATATCTTCTCGCCGTTCCTGCGGGGGAAAGGCGGCAAAGGCGTTGCCACAACCGGCGGCATCTGGATCGGCCTAACCAACGGCGTCGCGACACTCATCGGCATCGTTGGCATGAGTGCAGGTTACCTCATCGGCGACAATCCTGGCTGGGCCGTGGCATTAGGATTGGGCGGCATAGGTGCATACCTGGTGCTGTTCCGGCATGAACCGGTGCTATTGGCAGTGTGGGCTATCAACGCGGCGCTGGTGCTGTGGCGCTACGGCGAAACACTACGGCGGTGTCCACACCTGCGTGCGAAGCTCAAGCACAAATGAGCAGTATGATCACTACAGGATTGGTGCTCTTCACAGGCTTTATGCTTGTGGTGATCGCTGTCATCACCGTGCTGAATGTGCTGACCTTTCCTCGATTGAACGCTTCTCCATTGCCAAAGGAAACACCATTCGTCTCGGTCCTCATCCCAGCACGGGACGAAGCGACTGTCATCGGTGAGACAATCCAGAAACTACTGGCACAGGATTATCCGCACTACGAGTTGCTGCTGCTCGACGACCACTCTACCGACGGAACTGCCAACATCGCGCATCAAGCAGCCTGCAACGATCCACGTCTGCGTAGCCTAACTGGCGCGCCACTCCCTGAAGGTTGGATGGGCAAAAGCTGGGCCTGCCACCAGTTGGCACAAGCCGCTCGCGGCGATATTCTGGTCTTCACCGATGCCGATGTGTCATGGGAACCTACTGCCCTCTCCCGTCTGGTGGGTGAGATGCAAAAACGCGGCGGCGATTTGCAGACCATCTGGCCGACCCAGATCACCGTCACCTGGGGAGAACGCCTGATCGTCCCACTGCTGGCCTTCGTCATCATCGGCTACCTGCCGCTGCTGGCGGTGCATCACATTTCCTGGCCCGTCTTCGCAGCAGCAATGGGACAATGCCTGGTCTTCCGCCGTACCGCATACGACGCCATCGGCGGGCACGCGGCGATTCGCGCCAGCATCATCGACGATATGGCCCTTGCTAAAGCCATCAAGCGCCGCGGCTTGCAACTGCGCATGGCCGACAGCGCAGGGCTGGTTTACTGTCGCATGTACCGCAGTTGGGCCGCCGTGCGCGACGGCTTTGCGAAGAACATCCTCGCCGGGCATAGCAACAGCATCCTGCTACTCCTGCTCTCGTGGGCCTTCCACTGGCTGCTGTTCCTTGCGCCGTGGGTGTGGCTGATAACAGGTTGGCTGGGTGGGCCGGCTGAGTGGCCGTGGCAGCCTTTGTGTCTCATCGGATTGGGCGTCAGCATCCGCGCACTGACGGCGGCCTTCAGTCGTCAGCGGGTCGGCGATGCGCTATGGCTGCCCTTGTCTGTCATCCTTATGGCGCGGATTGCAACACGCGCTATCGAATGGCGGGTAAAATATGGCGGCGTCCATTGGAAAGGGCGCTTCGTCAAAAGACAAAGGTAGAATCAAGCCATAAACAAACAGAAACACGCCCCTGGGTAGGGGCGTGTTTCTGCGAAAGGAGGGTAACCAACTGCGTCTTAGTTCGGAGGGCGGGTCTCCTTACCAAACGCTAACCTTATTATACTCTCTTACCAAATTCTAGCAATAGGAAAAAAGTACTATATTCCTCCCCCATGTGTCATACCCTACTCTCCCCGCCCGCACGTGACAGAATGAGAAAGTAAACTATAATGAACCTCGAGACAAGCCAATGGACGATTAGGAGCACTGGATTGAAGACGAAAACAGAGCCACTTTCTCGCCTTTCCATCGAGCACCTCTGGGGGCTTGTGGTGATAGCAGGCATCTTCATCTTCGTAAACACCCATCCCATTCGCCCCTTCGATTTCTGGTGGCACATTGCTGCCGGGCGTGATTTGGCGCTCACAGGACATATTCCAACCGTAGACAACTACTCCCAGACGATGTCTGGTACACCCTACCCGGCATATCAAACCTACTGGTTGATGGAATGGATATTGTATCAAATCTACCGGCTCGGCGGCGCACCGTTCATTATCCTCTTCCAAAGTCTGATTGTGACCACAACCTACGCGCTAACGCTGTGGCTGGCCTGTCAACGCTCCGGCAACTGGCGCAGTGCGGCCCTGGCCACTCTTTTTACCGCAGCCCTGGGCATCAATGATTGGAATGTTCGCCCCCAAACGATCGCATTCCTTATAGCAGCAATATTCTTGAACATCATCCACATGTATCACAACCGCCCACGTCCCTGGCTGCTGCTGAGTTTCCCCATTGGAATGTTGGTCTGGGTCAACAGCCACGGCACCTTCCCGCTAGGACTGGCGCTCATAGGATTATGGGGCGCGGAGCAAGCGTGGAACGCGCTTACCACCCGGCAGTGGCGATCGGTACGCGCACCAGCCATTGCATTGAGTGCCGCAGCCCTGGCCTGCCTGCTTAATCCCAGGGGCATTGACGTTGTACAGTACGTCACCTTTATGACGACCAGTCCGGTCATCCAAAACCTGGTTACAGAATGGGCCGCCCCGACGTTCGATACGCTGGTCGGGACGCTGTTCTTGGTGGGATTGCTCCTCAGCGCCGCAGTATTGGCCCTCTCACCCAAGCGGCCGACGCCCTTTCAAGTACTCGCCTTCCTTGCTTTTGGTGCGCTGGGTTTGAAGACGCTGCGCGGCGCGATCTGGTTCGGCCTGGTGATGGGGCCAGCGTTAGCGGAACACATCACCCACATCGGCATATCGGCACATCGATACATCAACACGTTGGTACATCAACGTAGCAGCGATACAACGACCATCACAAAACCCAAGATCCAGGTTGCGCTAAATGCGGTCATGGTCGCGATAGTATTGCTTGGGGCGCTGTCGTCCCTGCCGTGGTTCAAAGGATTGTGGCCATTGTCGCCAGAAAAAGCGGGGTTGATCTCGGCAGAGACGCCGGTAAAGGCAACGGAGTTCTTACTGCAGGAGAACCTGCCGGGACCTGTATTCCACGCGATGCCGTTTGGTAGCTATCTCATCTGGGCTGCGCAACCACAGTATCCAGTCTTCGTGGACCCACGCATCGAACTGTATCCGCCGGAGTTATGGCTGGATTATCTATACATCTCCGCTGCAACAGCCGGGTGGGAAAAACAGTTGCAGGCGTACGGTATCCGCACGTTGATGCTCAGTCCACAACAGCAAGCCGGGTTGGTCGCAGCGACTTATAAATCAGGGCAGTGGGAGGAAGTGTATCGTGACTCAACCAGCGTGATTTTGATCCGCGCAGACTGAAAGTGAACCTCGTCAGTTGACAAAAACAAAATCACCACTGACAATGTGAATAGGCCCGCAATGAGTAGTGATAAAGGAGCGTGATGCTGAAAACACAAGTTCAGGACACCATGCCAATTGAAGTATCTGTCGTCATTCCGGCATACAATGAAGAATTGGGAATTGGTCCGGTTTTGGAAGAAGTACAGGACATATTGGCGCGCACGTCATTCGTTTACGAAATTATCGTCGTGGATGATGGCTCGCAAGACAATACCGCCGCCGCCGTCCAGCGCTATCCAAATGTGCGCCTACTTGCGCATACACGAAACCTGGGCTATGGCGCGGCGCTGAAAACGGCCATTCGTCAGGCACACTACGCGACCATTTGCATCACCGACGCCGACGGCACTTACCCCAACACGCGCATCCCGGAATTGGTCACAAAGCTGCACATGGAAGGGTACGATATGGTCGTCGGCGCGCGGACGGGCGCGGAAGTGGCAATCCCCTGGGTGCGGAGACCAGCAAAATGGGCTATCGGCACACTCGCCAACGTGATCGCCGGGCAGAAAATCCCCGACATCAACTCCGGATTGCGGGTGTTCAAGCGTGCGGTCGCATTGCGTTTTTTCGATATGTTACCCAACGGTTTCTCCTTCACGACAACGATCACACTAGGACTGCTGACCAACGGCTATTTCGTTGCCTATACGCCCATCAACTATATGGCGCGGACGGGGAAATCGAAGATCAAGCCGGTACGCGATACGCTGAATTTTATCAACTTAATCCTGCGAATGGCGCTTTACTTCGCGCCGCTCAAGATTTTCCTGCCGTTGAGCGGCCTTTTGCTGTTGTTAGGCCTATTATGGGGCATCTTCAGTTGGGCCGTGTTACAAGAGTTAGCGGACGTCAGCACCATCGTCATCGTGATGGCTGCGATTCAAGTGGGTATCATCGGTATGCTGGGTGAGTTGATTGTCCGCCGTCTGCCGAACTATTACCGGGAGGAGGAATAACCATGCCCGCCTCGTACGAGATTTACGCGCAGCTCGCCCTCGACCAAATACCACGTTTGCTCGGTAATCAGGATCGCAATGCCTTCTCCCCCACATATGGATGTTTTCATCGCGATTACTGGTTGGACAAGACCTCCGACTTTCCCGACGCTGTACGCCAATTCTCAGCCCACGCCCTGGCGCTCGTCTACCGGGGCGCATTTCCAGGGAACATCTATTACGCCCAACCCAAAATCCGCGACTGGGCCATTGCCGGATTATTGTATTGGACGCGCATCCAACATAAAGATGGGTCCTTCGATGAGTTCTATCCTTACGAGCGTGGCTGGGTAGGGCCTTCGGCCTTCACCACATTCACCAGCATCGAGACGTTCAACCTCCTCAAGGACGAGATTCCGGCAACGGCAGCCGACAAAATCCTGGCGGCAATTCACCGCGCGGCGCTGTTCATTGCAAAGGGCGAAGCAGAAGAGGATCACCTGGCGAATCACCACGCGATGGCAACACTGACGCTGTGGAAGGCATACCGGCTGCTAGGCGACGATACGCTGCACGCCGGTTACGAGCGCGCCTGGGGTACCTTCCTCACCTACCACAATCCCGATGAAGGTTGGTCGCGGGAATACGACGGGGTAGACCCAGGGTATCTTTCCGCCACGGTTTCTTTCTTGGGCAAGGTTTACCAGGACAATCACAGCCCCGCCATTCTGCAGGTGTTGCGTCAAGCCGTCGAGTGTGCAGCGTATTTCGTTTACCCAAACGGATTCTACGCCGGAAGCATGGGCAGCCGTAACACACTGCATTTCTACCCGCACGGATTCGAGATTCTCGCGCCAGAGATACCTTTAGCCGGCGCTATCGCAGAGAAAATGCTCGCCGCGCTGGCCGCAGGCAAATTGGTCCCGCCGGGCATCATCTCCGACCGCTACGTGGTCTACCGCGTGCCCGAATTTCTGCAGGCCTACCTGGATTACAGCGAGCGCGCCGCGTCGCTGCCGCCGTTGCCCTACGAAAAAGCGCCCTTCACCCGCTACTTACCGCAAGCGCGCATCTACATCGCAAACCGGTCACGCCATTACGTAATCGCCAACCTGGCAAAGGGCGGCGTCGTCAAAGTCTTCGACCGGCAGACGGGGCGCTTGCTGCTCAACGATGGCGGCCTCATCGGGCAATTGGATAACGGACACGTGGTTTCGTCACAGTGGGTAGACCCAAACTACATCTGCCAAACCGAAGACACTGGCTGGATGGTCGAAGGGCATCTACATCGCGTGCCGTCACACAAACTGTTCACGCCGTTGAAAAATATCCTGTTCCGCAGCGCCTTGGTAGCGCTCGGCTGGTTGCCGGCTTTTTCTCATCTCCTCAAAGGTCAAATCCGCAAGACTCTGATTCTGGGGCAGCGCTCGGTTCCCGTAAGGTTTCACCGCGAAATGCAAATAACGGACGACCAGGTTACTTTGCGTGACACATTGCATATAGATGAGGGTGCGCGTTTTCAGGCCTTGTCCATTGGAGACGAGTTCTTTGTACGGTACGTGCCCCAAAGCCGTTATTTCCAATCGCAAGAGTTGGACGTCGCCGGGCGTCAGGTCGAGCCGGAGACCCTCGCAGCGCTCAACCAGCAGGGCAAGGGGACGTTCACGACCGTCGTCGCAGGCGACACGGTGGAGGCGCTTGGCGAACCGGCATTCAGAGGGCTACCGTTCGGCGTCTATAACATAGATTACTTCGAGGGGCGCCAACACAAACGCCAGTTAGTCTACCGTTTGCGTCGCCGCACCGATGAAGTGGAACGAGCGTTACGGCGCTACGGCGAGGGCGATCTGCACGTGGTCGTGGACGTTGGCACAGCGGATGGACTAATGATGGCCGATCTGCGCCAACGCCTAGGGCCACTGACGTTCCTGGGTATCGATTACAGTTTCCCCCTCTTGAGCGCGGCAACGCTCACAGGCGTGCTAAAAGCACAAGGCGATGCGCTGGCGCTGCCCGCGCGCAGCGATTTGGCAGACGCTATCGTCGCCACCGCCATCATCGAACATGTTCCCGATGCAGATGCCCTGTTGCGCGAATGCCGGCGCGTGTTACGTCCCGGCGGGTTACTGGTGTTGACCACGCCCAACCCGACAATGGATCACATGGCCGAGAAACTGGGCATCCTGAAAGATGCCGGGCATAACGAGACGTTCACACTCAAAGCATTGGCCGCGCGTATAACGGCATGTGGCTTCGAGGTCGTCGAAGCGCGCAAGTTCATGTTCTCACCAATAGGCTTCCCGGCGGAAAAAGTCATCGAGCAGATCTTCGGGCCATTAGGACTCAATTTAGTTATGGCAAACCAACTGGTGGTGGGCCGCAAACAATGAAAGCGTGGGTGCGCCGCTACTGGCTGCGATTGTTGGGCATCACTCTATTGCTCTTCCTGCTTTCCCGCGTCAATCTTGGCGAGGTAGCACAGATATGGCGCCACATCCGTCTCGATTGGCTGGCTGCGGCGGTCGCGCTCAATCTGCCGCAGGTCGGGTTGAAAGCCTACCGCTGGCAGCGCCTCTTGCGCGCGCAGCACATCCACTACCCTTTCGCGCAGGCGACGCTCTCCTATTTCGGCAGTATCTTCGTCGGCTTGTTGACGCCGGGACGGGTCGGGGAGTTCGTCAAAGCGTTCCACATCAGCCGGGATTGTAACATCTCGCTGGCGCAGGGGCTATCGAGCGTGTTGCTGGACCGGCTCTTCGACCTGTACGCACTGTTCATTATCGGCGGGACGGCGCTGTTGGCTTTAGCGCCCGGGGGCCTGGGAATTGTGAGCCTGGGAGGGCTGGCGCTACTGCTAGTGCTGCCTCTCGCGCTATTCGTCAACGCAACCACATTCGCGTGGTTCTGTAAAACAGGTATAAAATTGGGACGCCTTGGCGGGAAGACTTTCAGTCCATCGAGCTGGTTGTGGGAAGTCCATACCGGCATCCGTCAGTTACCTTTGCGCGAAGCGTTGATCGCCGGATTGCTGACCCTTATGGCCTATAGCATCTTTTTTAGCCAGTGTTACCTGCTTGCAAAGGCGTTGAGCATGCCGGCCGGGTTCGGGACAATCAGTTTCGCCGTGGCGCTCGGCAGTTTAGTCACCTTGCTGCCGATTTCTATTTCGGGGTTAGGAACGCGCGAGGCGGCGATTGTCGCCTACCTGGGACAGGCCGGTGTTTCTGAGGAGATCGCCATAAGCTTTTCTCTGTTAGTTTTCACCACCTTCTATGTCGCCGGTGGATTGATGGGCGCGCTGGCCTGGTGGATCAAACCGGCGCCTTTCAAACGAGAAGAAACCATTAAAAAAAACTCTGCCTAGTCTGCTCAACCTACTGACAAAGGCAAAAGAGGGATCGCTATGTCTTCAAACGCATTGAACGATCACAAACTGCTACGTTGGATGACGCCGCTGATGATTCCCCGCCGGCTGGCTTATGCCAGGTTGCTCGGCGGCGTCTTGTGGATTGCGTGGATTGCCAGCCTGCTGCTGGGGCCGGGATACTTTGACCTGGCCGGGCAGGTGATCGGCACAGATTTCCTGCAATACTACACTGCCGGCTACATCACGCGCGTGGGCGACCGGGCGCGCCTCTACGATTTGGCATACCAGGCGGAAATAGAAAGGCAACTTATCGGGCCTGGGTTACAGGATTTTTTCGGCTTTATCCTGCCGCCGTTTATGGCCTGGGTATTTTGGCCGTTCGCATTGCTCCCTTACGGGTTGAGCTTCGTCCTATGGAGTCTTCTCGGGTTGCTGGGCCTATGGATGAGTCTGAAATTTCTACTCACTCCCGCAACCGCTCCCCGGACAGTATTCGTATGGAGTCTCACCTGGTTTCCCATCTTTGCGGCGATTGCGTTTGGACAAAACTCGCTGTTGAGCCTGTTCTTGTTCGCGTTGACCTATCGCTTGTGGCAACGGGAACGCCCATTCTGGGCCGGTATGGCCGCCGGGCTATTGGCCTATAAACCCCAATTGCTGCTCGCGGTGGGCTTTCTCTGGCTGCTGCGCTGGCGCAAGGATTGGCGCGCCCTGCTAGGGTTAGGCGTGGGCGTAAGCATTCTGATGTTGCTGTGTTTTGTGACGTTACCCGAAGCGAGTTGGGCCTACATCGATTTCGCGCTGACGGTGTTGCCCGGATTGCCGGAATGGGGCGGGCGGCAAATCTGGCACACGCAAACCTTCCACGAGTTTTGGCTGCTGTTGTTGCCGGGCCAACACACCATCGCCAATATCCTGCGGTGGGTGTTGGTCGCCATTGGCGGCGTCGCCTTCGTGCGTTTTACACGCCGCTATCAGGAAAATAAATCGCTGCTCTACGCCGGGATGATGTGCCTGTTGATCTGGACCAGCCCGCACGCCAATATCTACGAAATGAGCCTGCTGTTGATCCCCGCGCTGTTGTTGTGGGAACACCGCCCCGACTTGCGTCTGGGCTGGCGGCGAATTTTCGTACTGCTTTGGCTGGTGTTCCTGTTCAGTGGGCCGCTGACTTATATGCAACTTGAGGCGTTGCGCCTGCCGTTTGCCGTGCAAATCAGCGTACCGGTGTGGGCGCTGGCGATGTATGTGGCTTATGACTGGTTGATGTCGCCTGTAGACGAAGAAACAGTAGGAATAACAGCCTGAATGTTGATTCCTGGCACTCTATGATTCAACAATGGCTAGAAAGGCGCGACGGCATAGATCGCGACATCTGCCTCGACAAAGACAATAGGCCAACGCCAAAGCGCGACGGTCAGATTCTCATCAGTCAACGGCGAAACAACGATGTGCGTCACCTGCCACTGAGTCAGAAGAGTGTTTTGCTCAGATAGCGATAATCGGTCATCGAAAAACGCCGCAACCTGTTCCCGGCGACGGTTCACGTCCAGCGTAGCGCCGGCGTGCCCCAAAACAACCCGTCCCTGTATTTCACCGGCCAAAAGATTACCTGTAGCCTCGTGCGCAAGCACAACGACATTCGGCCCTAACTCGTGCAGATAATCTGCTGCTGCAGCGAGCGCACGCGGCTGAAACACAAACCGCGGTGTAGGCTCAAGGCCCAAATGCGCCGACGTATACGCCGCGTAATAAGCCAGGTTTTGTCCCCAAAAAAGCATAACTAACGCCACGCTCACCGTCACCCGGCCAAGCATACGATGACGCAGTTTGCGTATCCATCGCCACTGCGCCATCCAGAGCCAGGCAGGCGCAGACAAAACAGCTATAACCGGCCCTAGCCCAAAACCAAAACGACGCTGATAAGTCACGGGAATGTAACTACTCACCAGCAACACCAACGCCAATGTCAATAAAAAACGTCCTTCGTCACGCGCACGCCAGTAGCGGAGCGCAGCCCAAATTGCCAGGATACTCACTATTCCATAACCCCACATCACACCATCCAACGGTAACGAGTCCTGAATATTCTGACTACCGTAAGCCCGCCCCCAAAAAGGATCCAGTGTAAACGCCCAATAATTGTAGACAAGTAAAGGCAACGCTGCCAATCCCATAACAATCAAAGGCCGTGCGAGTGGCCACAGCACGCGACGCGCAGTCAACACAGTACCAATCCACCACACACCGATGGGTAATAGAGCAGGGACAAGGGCAAAGGGATTCAACAAGCCCATCACGACGATCAAAAACGCGTACCGGACCAACACAGCCAGAGAAAAACCTGTCTCACGTCGCCGCCAAAAATCGGTCCAGAGCCACAATATCCCCGCCAGGGAAAACGCCAGATGCGGCGGTGCGCTAAACAACAACCAGGTATTCACCTCTGGACGATTGAAAGCATAGTCGTAACGTGCGCACCAGACACAGGATGGGAACAACGCCATCCCAATAGCCAATAGCCACCCCGGTCCAACAGAAAAAGCCAGAAACCAGGCCGACTTTCGCACGCGGTCGCCCGGCAGAAATGCGTCCGTAAACGCGCCAAACGCCCACAATAGCGCCGCACTTCCACCGATACAGGCGCCATAATAGAACCATTCCAGCGGCGCGCGGAACGGCCGCGCCAGATGGCCTAGCAACACGTAAAAAGGGTACTGTAGCACCGGCGCATGCGATTCGGGCGTAAAGCGATTGACAATCAACCAGTCCCCAGCATACCCCTGCGCCATCGCAGAACGGTATTGTGTATAATCCTCGCCTAATGTCCAGGCGCGGTAGAGTTGCCAATCTGCAGGGGGAAAGAGCGCCGCCCAAATGACCGGGAAGGCCAAAGCGAACACCAATCCGCTGCCTATAATCCATACAAAATGCTTGTCAAGTTTTGGGTTCATACGATCAAGATAAACGTTCAAGCAAGTTCACTACTAACACTTGATCTCAATAGTGAGGCATTTGAAATGTCTATTGCCATTTCTTGAATGTAAAAATGGCGACTCTCGTGACGAACACCCCACTAGCGTTCTGCATTAGCTAAAGCCACAACCTCAAGTGTTCCAACCGGCACACGCGATCCTACTTGACTCCGCACATCAGTAGTATACGCAAAGACGTGTGCGCTGTCGTACCAGCCTACCGCGAGCGTATAACGGCCCGGCGGAATCGTTACGGCTAATTCCACCTCGAACGTCTCGCTAATCAGTTCGCCGGGTGTCCAAGCCGTTGTAGGATGCAACGCAACCGTGGGTACGTGCAGAATCCGCCCCTCATTGGCTTCCAACAAATGCGTGACGGCAAACAGCGGCGTCGCTTGAGAGATTCCCTCTCGCGCCAACCAGACGTAGCGCAAGCGATACCGTCTATCCCCCACGGGCTCTATCGAAGCCTCGACCAATCCTATTTTGTCGACGAACTCTGCTTGAATGGATGTGACCGCGCGCGCCGGCGCACTGGTAATCGTTTGCGATAGCGTTAACGCCGTCCAATCCGTATCGGAGAAAGCTGTCGTTCGCTTTTGAAACAAAAGCAGGCCATCTTGCGCCGAAATCAACCCAAAATCCGGACGACGCAAAGTCACCGCGAGGGCTTCCCAATCATAGGTTATATCGCCAAACAGCACGCCTCCTTCTGCTGGTTCGCTATAGTCTAGCAAGCCATCCAAAATCACGTAATCAACTCTATCCAATAGGTTCCCCAGAGGTGGGGGGACAGTATCGTCTATTGGGTGTTGAACATGTAGTTCATAACGACGAGTCAAATGCGACGCTAACATCATCGAACTGAGAATCGGCGCTTCATCCGGCACCTGGGTCAACCAACGATTTTTGAGCGCGTCGCGCATCGTCGGTTTATACCCCCAAGACGACCATCCACTCTGCACAGCCTGCGTATAAAAAACAGGACGCAATGGGGTATTGACCAATTGTATGTTGAGCAACAACGTGACAATCCCCGCAGCGCCTAAAGCAACAGACCAGGTAACGCTGTTTTTCCGCTCTACCAATTCCATAGTTGCAACTTTCACTTTAAGTCGCGCTGCGCCATGCAGCGCAACCATTACCAAAAAGGGAACGACAAGGGCATAATGATGCCCACGGTAATAGAAAGAGGGGCCGGGACCAGAACTGAGCACAATTGGTAAAGCAACCGCCAATGCCAGACCAGTCCAATCCACGGCAAACAAAGCGATTGGAATGATTGGCGCGAATACGGCTATTCCATTTGCCAACCGCAAGGCCCAGGTATCACCGAGTTCAGTCAAAAACGTCCCGAAGTAAAATTGCGCGTACCCTGCGGCGCTCGACTGCTGATGCATACTACCGGAACTCACAAACAAGGGGCGGAGGCCAAAATAAACCGATGCCCCCCACAATATGCCCATCAAAACCGTGAGCGTCCCCACACGGCGTTCCCCTTTGAGCCACAAAAAAGCACCGAGCAAGCACACCGGCGCGGCAACGTAAACTTTGCTAGCCAACGCCAAACATAGCCACAATCCATACATGCGCCACGCTTTGCGGTCCAGAGCCTCGAGAGCAAATAATAACAACGGCATAGCTAACGTATCACCGTGAAAGTCATAGAGGACGGCGGTTTGCGCCATCGGGTAAAGCAAATAGATCAGTGTAACTAGACGCGCCGCGTGAAGATTGCCAATGCGACGTTTCGCTAAACAGTACAGTGGAAAGCTGCCCGCGCCAAACAAAAACGCCTGCACCAGCAACAGAGTAATCGGAGAGGGAAAAAGCGCATATAACGGAGTAAAAAGAAAATAGATCAGTTCAGCATGAAGAGCCAAACGACTCAACGTTCCACCACGGTACGAGAACTCCAATGGGCGCCCGCGAGTACTGCTCCAAATGGCCTGTGTCATGTTTCCCAAATCGAACATATGCGCGTTATAAGCAAGATAACGCAACACACTCAACGTTGCCAACATAGCTGTAATGAACACAATGCAGCTTAAGATCACCCAGTCGAGTTTATGAAGCAAACTCTTCAATTGACGTGGAACAAATGTCATGCTTCTGGTTTCTCTCCTTTAGATTCTATCCGAAAATTGTACTTGTGAGCGTTTCTGATGTGCCAACGGTAAATTTGAGCACAGATTTTCAGCTCTCCTTACGACAAAGTAACAACGACCAGGGAAAAGCAGAAGCTTGCTCTAGCACCACGAATTCACGCGCCACAAAACGTGCGAACTGTCGCCCCGTCCAATTCTGCACATGCTCAGGGTCATTTCCCCACGCCCGCAGATGTTTGCCACGCAAGGCGTTCAACAAACGGAACCACGGTTCATGGGGCACGCTCAACAACACATGAGCGCGCGTTACCCGCCGCAGCTCACGCAATGCCGCTGCCGGTTCGAGTAAATGTTCCAACACCTCATTGCATAGCACCAGATCGAATTGCGCATCGCCAAAAGGTAGCGCCAGCACAGTAGCGCGGCTACGATGCATCCAGGGCGTCACTGTCCACCCGCGCGTCAACGCATCGCCATCCAGATCGACACCCCAAAAGCTGGCCTGAACGGACCATTGCTGGCGCAGGTGACAACTCACAAAACCCTCCGCGCACCCGGCATCCAGAATCGTCCGCGCATCCAATAACGCAGTCAGCCTGGTGGCTTGTTGCAGAAAGCGCCGCAACAACCATTGCTGCGCCGGATTTGGGTTTTTATATTTTTGGAGATTGCCGTGTTTAGCCATTAACCCAACCGCCTATCAACGGAATAGCTCGATATATCCTGCGCTTGCCCATGCGTAATCATCTCGGCCAACAACCCCATTGAAAAGAATTGTAATCCAATAATCATCAATAACACACCAAGCATCAACAACGGGCGATTGCCAATTGGCCCTTGTCCCCCAAACCATAAAATTGTCAGATAAAGGTTGATCAAAGAACCCAGGGTAAAGGTCCCTACGCCAGCCCAACCAAATAAGTGCAATGGACGCCAGGTATACGCCCCCAGAAAAAGCACCGTCAACAAATCGAAAAAACCTCGCGCAAAACGCCGAAAACCATATTTGGAACGCCCAAATTTGCGTGGATGGTGCGTTACTTTGATCTCGGAAACACGAAAGCCCTTTTGATAAGCCAAAATAGGCGTATAACGGTGTAATTCGCCATATAGACGCAATTCCTGAACAACTTCACGCCGATAAGCTTTGAAGCCACAATTGAAATCGTGAAGTTTTACCCCGGTGGTTAACCGCACCACGAAATTGAAGAATTTAGAAGGCAACGTTTTCGAAAGCGGATCGTGACGTGGATATTTCCAACCGGAGACTAAATCGAAACCCTCATGCATTTTCGCTAAAAATCGTGGAATCTCAGTGGGATCATCTTGTAAGTCGCCATCAAGTGTAAAAACGAATACACCTTGCGCCTCGGCAAAACCCGCTGAGAGCGCCGCCGACTTGCCAAAATTGCGCCGGAATTGGATCACCTTTACTCTCTTATCTTGAGTGTGCAAGGTTTCCAAAACTGAGAAGGTCCCATCGCGGCTACCGTCATCCACGAAAATAATCTCATAATCCTGAACGTTCGCCGAATCCAACGTCGCTGTCAGAGCATGATACAAAGCATTCATGCTTCCCTGTTCATTCAGCACCGGTATAACGATTGAAATTTCCATTTTTACCTCTCATACGCTTTAGCCTGACAAAGAACTGCTATTCACACTCAACGCACTCGAGAACTGTGAAATTCCGACTTCGCGCAAAACATCTTTGCAAAACTTGTCTCCATTTATAGCCCCCATTATGCGCTAACAACATTTCGAGTCGAACTGACCAGACGCCGCGCCCCTATATACCACGCGAGCAAAACCGGACCAAACCACCACAGCCACAGCTGTTCCACTCTCAACCACGCCGCGAGCAAATTGACACCAATCAATAGGGATACAACTACAGTATTCATAGGTGTCCAACGTCCGCGTAAACAGCCCACAAACACTGCGATAAACGCAACGATAGCGACCGGATAATCATACGTCCAACCATACGCCGCGGTGATCATCGAAACCATCACCAACATCGGCGCGTGCTCCAACCAATTCCAGATATGGCCGCAGCGCCGCCAATACAACCACAACCACACCAGTCCCACCACCGGCCCAACAAACTGCAACCAGAAATGCTCGGTCCCCAGCAACAGACGCAACGCGCCGCCGAGCGTAGGCGTTGCCCAATCCACCGGTGGAAAATGCGCCACAGCATACATGTATTGTTGCAAAAATGAAGGATTCACCAACCAGACAATCGCCAACGCGCCGCCGAGCGCCAACACCAATCCATACACCGCGCGCCAACGTGAATATTTCCAGGCCCAGAGCAACAGCACTATGAAGAGCAAATAGAGAATATGAGGCTTGAAGGTAGCAAGTAACAGACAAGCGCCGGCCAACCCATCTCTGCGTCGCCTGTTAAAGTACAAAAATCCAACGAGACCTGCCAAAAGCAATACCCCGCTCTGTCCCGTTTTGAACGTTTGTAAAATCGGGGTAAATCCCAAACCAAGCAGCCAAGCAACCCAACGATAACGCGCCACGCCGCCGTACAAATGCCAGAGAGACTCTACGCAAACCGCCAGCAAAACCAGATTGCTGTACAACCATACGACCCGTCCAAAAACGTACTCCATCGCGCCGAACGGCATCACTAGCGCCAACATCCACGGAGGATTCCACATCATCACCGGTATACCGTGCGTACGCCCGGTCTGCGCTTGCAGGGCCTCCATCTGTTGGGGATCGTAAGGATTTCCTCCACGTAGATTTAACCGCCCTGCCGCCCAATACTCCACAAAATCATCATATTGCAACCAGGAATCGACCATCACTTGCCGCACCGTCAAAACGGTCAGTAATACTATAGCAACCAGCAACAAGAGCCATGTTACCGATCGAGGCAACGTAAAACTAATCGGCATATCTGTCTCACCTCTGGACAAAATCCTTGGCGTCTATATTACACGATAAGAACCTACCCAAAAATTCACCGTTGACGCATGAGGAACGCCCGCGGACACAATTTTCGCATAGCGTCCAAACTCAATACGCCGATAGACGGAGATACACGTCAAACCACAGTACACCTTCGAAATCTATTTGTTGAAATGCCAGTTGAAAACCAAGCGCCTCCATAGTCTGTGAAGTCATGTCGCTGCCCGCCGGAACAATCACCCCATCCAGCGAATCGAAAGCAGCCGGCTCATCACAGACGATATGGAACAAATGCACTTTAGATCCGCCAAAACCGGCCAGTAGTTCGGCATCATCCGGCATATCGACGCTTCGCGCAGCGCCGGTCGCGCATACGCCAATCATCTTTGGCGCCGGGTCAGAAGATGATGGTACATCATAGATGTGAATAGAATAACCGACACGCGCCACCGGAGACTGCCGGCGGAACCAATCAAAAGTACTCGGATTGGATAGGTACTGACCACTCAAATTCGTAACACTAATCGCATAAATCCCCGGTTCAGGCATATACATAGCAAACTGAGATTCACCTTGCAAAGGTGCAAACGAAGGTAAAGGGGTAAAGTCTAAAACGTAAGTTGCAGGATTCACACTACCGAAGTAACTCAAATACAGGGTTTGGATGTCGTTTTTATCCATATACCGGCGCAATTGTATAAGGTCCTGTCCCCAATCAAGGTTAGAATCAGTCAAGAAACGATATCCATTTGCAGGACCGCCAGCCAACTCGTTGAAATAGGCCAAATAATCGGGATAAATTCCAATCGTCCCCACAACCAACCAGATCAACAAAACAACACCCGCTATTTGTAATACGCGCCGACTCTGGAAGAGCCGGACTGTCGAGGCGATTCCCAGAATCATAAACGGCTCTAACGGCAGAATATACCGGTAACCGAGATTCCAGGAATTCAACACCGCCATTCCCATATACACAACCGGTAACACACCCCCAAACCACAATGGCAACCACCGGCGTTCGCGCAGCAACCCCATAAATCCAAACAAACTCGCAATGACAATCGGGAGAGGCGTCTTGAGAAGAAAAGTGACCGGGAAATACCACCACCACCCAGAGAAAGAACGCTGTCCCATCAAAAAAGCAGCCGGGGCCTTAGGTGTCTGGTAAAAGGATAGAAATGTAGTTGCCAGTGTGTTCATATAAGTGGGGAGCGGCAAGGCCGGCCACCCCGGCAGATAAGGCCCTACCTCGAAACCATAGATAACCCATAACGTCATCAAGGCCACGCCCACAATGCCAACCAGCCAAACGACAGGGAATCGCAACAGACCTTGACGCTGCTTCACAGTCCGTAGCCAATCAGGCTTGGCTACCCAGGGCATCAACATCACGGCGAACAGCGGGAGCAAAATCACGGACGATATCTTGGCGCCTAAAGCCAACCCTAACGAGAATCCAGCAAACAAAAGCGTCCTATATGTGGTGCGCGTCACAAAACGCTGCAAAGCATATACAGCCAAAAAGAAGGTCAGCGCAACCGGCATATCCGTCGTAATTAGCCGGCCATGAGCAAGGATATTGGGCGCAAAAGTGTATACCCCCAAAGCCAAAAGACCCGCACGTGCGCCATACCAGGATTTTGCCCATCGAAACAAAAGCGCGCCTAAAATGAGTGTAAATCCTATGACTACGATCCGCCCAAAAAAAACCGGAACAAAAGCGGAGGGATAACCCATCTCAGTTAGAATTTCCCTGACCACATCCAAATGGCGCAAAGGTAAGGATGTCCAAGCTTCCAACTGGCGCGGGTCCACGCGAGGGAATACAGGCCACATCAATATACCTGTCAGTAAATGAACCAACGGCGGATGCAAGTTCATCTGCATCCGCCAGTCGCCAGTCGTCAAGAATATGGAACCGCGCAGTGCATGTAATACTTCATCGAAAGTGGGTGATTTTACAACGGCACTAGTGAGCAACTGAAAGAATAAAACCAGCAACAGACCTACGGCGCACCAGGTTGCGCCATTTTTGGTTTCTCGCCCTCTGTTCAGTAAAATCAAACGCTTTCGCACATCTACCCTCTCAATTTCAAGACAAACTTACCTACATTATATTCAATGGATAAATTTAGTAAAACTATCAAGGAAACCGACTCTTGGTTAAACACACAACAAAAAAAACCCCGCACAAGTGCGAGGTTTTTTTTGTTGTCCTTCTTAAAGAAACTAGCTCAGTCCCGCGGTAATGGACGCGAAAATCGCTGAGACCTGCGAACCCAAAAGGGTCAGAACGACGATCACGACGATGGCGATCAACACCAGGATCAACGCATACTCAACCAAACCCTGACCTTCCTCACGTGGTAAATACAACATCTCAACACCTCCTATAAGATTTTAAGTTTTGAAAAAGTTTAGTTTTTTAACCTGTCTATATAATACTCGATATGCCCGTAGACTACAATAGGAAATAAGTACTGTCTTTATAACGGTTTTCCTACATTAGCATGACCGCAGTACTAATAAGCAAGTTATCCGGCGGCTCTTTACCATCCACATAAACCAGCTATAATTTACGTTGTGAGATGGACAAAGTTCGAGAAAATAGTACTGGCTTCGCAATCGCCGCGCAGGCGCGAAATGCTCGCTTGGCTTGCACTGTCGGCGGAACTGACACACGCCGATGTGGATGAGACTCCTTACGGAGGCGAACTACCCTCCTCAACCGCCTTACGGCTCGCGGTTACCAAAGTTCATGCGGTAGAATCCACAGATGACGATGTCTGGGTTCTGGGCGCGGATACAGTCGTAGATCTGGACAATGTCTCGCTGGGCAAACCAGGCGACGCCGCAGAAGCACGCGCGATGTTACGCCAGCTGCGCAAGCGCTCGCACGCCGTTCATACCGCGGTCGCGCTGTACCATCCACAAACGCGGCAGGTATGTGCACGGCGCGTTACCAGTACGGTGCAGATGCGGGCTTATACGGATCGCGAAATCGAGGCATATGTGCAAACTCGCGACCCAATGGATAAAGCAGGAGCCTATGCCATTCAAAACGGCGCCTTCCGGCCGGTTGCCCACGTCAATCGGTGTTACGCCAATGTCGTTGGATTCCCATTGTGCGCCATCGCAGCGCTTCTGGAAGCGTGGGGACTTGCACTAACCGTCGATATGCCGGCACTCTGTCGGGCACGCTTCGACTATGTCTGTCCAAAAATGGATATAGGGATTGACCTATGAGAAAATGGATACTGTGCCTGCTGCTTATCACACTGATAACCGGATGCGACAGCACACCCACGATGGCCCCACCGGCTGCGGCGACAACCACGACAGCCAGCACGCCCGCGCCGGAACTCACGCCTACCCTGGACGTGGCAACGCCGGAGTCGGTAGGGCGCGGATTCCTAAGCGCCTGGGAGGTGGGGGATTACGCAGCGATGTATGTCCTGCTCCTGCCATCGCTGCGCGCTGGGTTGGCCGAGGCCGACTTCGAGAGCGCCTATCGCAGTGCACTTGATCTCACCACGACTATCAGCGTCACCCTCACACCACAGACGTTAAGCATTGACAAGGAAAAAGCCTGGATCGCATTCAGCGAAGTCTGGCATACAGGATTGTTCGGTGACTTGCAAGCCGCCAACCAACTTAGCCTCAGCAAAGAAAATGAACAGTGGGGCATCGACTGGCACCGCGATACGATTTGGCCCGATTTAGTGGGCGGCAACACGTTCGCCATCGAATACCAGATTCCGCCACGCGCCAACATCTATGACCACAACGGTGCCGGACTGGCCATCCCCAGTACCATCGTCACCGTGGGCGTGATCCCGCAGCAGATTCAAGACGAGACTGCGGTCCTCAACGCCCTCACCCAAGTCCTCGGCCTGACTGTTGAAAAAATCCAGGCCATATATGCCGGACAGCCGGCACATTGGTTTATCCCCATCCAGGACATCCCTGGCGAGGTTAGCCTGGCCCACAACGACATACTCAGCTTGCCCGGGATTCAACGTCGTGAGCGCACCGGACGTCTTTATCCACTCGAAGGTGTCGCCTCACACATCGTCGGGTGGGTCTCACCCATTCCTGCCGAAAGCTACAGTGTGTACCGGCAAAAGGGCTACCGCGGCGACGAACTGGTCGGCATCGCGGGGCTGGAAGCATGGGGAGAATCAATCCTGGCCGGCAGAAACGGCGGGCGGCTCTCCGTCATCGGTGCCGACGGAACGCACATTAAGAGCCTCATCGACCGTCGCCCGGAACGCGGACGAGCAATCTATGCCACCATCGACCGCGAATTGCAACACAGTGCCGAGCAAGCCCTGGGCGAACGACGCGGTGCTATTGTCGCATTGGACGTCCACACCGGCGCAATCCTGGCGTTGACCAGCGGCCCCCACTTCGACAACAACATCTTCATCCGCCTGACCGATACCTGGCCGCGTCAGGTCGTGCTCAACGATCCCAATCTGCCACTGCTCAACCGTGCAATCCAGGGAGTGTACCCTTCTGGCTCAGTCTTCAAAGTTGTCACGATAGCGGCAGGACTGGAGGCCGGTGGGTTGACAGCACAGAGCAGCTTCTTCTGTCCCGGATATTGGGATGGACTGGGCGAAATGAACCGCAAAGTGTGCTGGTTGGAAACCGGCCATGGGGCCATCACGCTAAAAGATGGCCTATCGGCATCCTGTAACGTGACTTTTTATGAGGTGGGCAAAATCTTGAATGGTGTCACGCCCGATACCCTGTCCACTTACGGGCGCGCGTTTGGTTTTGGGACCAAAACCGGCCTGCAGGAATTCGCGGATGCACCAGGACTGATCCCCGACCCTGAATGGAAACAGGCAGCCTACCGCGAGGGATGGGGTATGGGTGACACGGTGAACCTTGCCATCGGACAAGGCTATCTGCAAGTGACCCCTTTGCAGGTCGCGCGAATGATGTCAGCCGTGGCGAACGGCGGTACCCTCTATCGTCCCTATGTGGTCGACCGTGTGGTGGATAGCGCCGGCAATGTCGAACCCATCGCCCAACCGCAGGCTACCGGACGGCTGCCTATTTCCCAGGCCAACCTCACCACCATCCAGGAAGCTCTCTATGCCGTCACCACAGCATCCTTTGGCACAGCCAAACACCGCTTCCAGGGATTTGGCATCCCGGTAGCCGGCAAAACCGGCACCGCCGAACAATCGGATGAAAATGCCCTGCCACATTCCTGGTTTGCGGGCTATTTCCCGGCGGATGACCCACAGATTGCGATGGCAGTGCTGGTCGAAAATGCAGGGGAAGGCTCCACCGTCGCTGCGCCGCTATTCCGCCAGGTACTCGAAGGCTATTATGGCTTGCCCATCACCCCGCTCCCCACCCCCGCTGCCGTACCGGAAGGCGATTGAGGATTTATGATTCTAGGTTTTCGACATCGGGAACGTCCGAACAAGCTCGATTATGCACGATAATGCACGCTTAAGACCAGATTCGTTGACAGCGCGTGCAAACCATGCTATATTTAAACGGTTGAACGGAGAAAATGCTCAAAATCGAACGTCACAATCGGATTGTACAACAACTATGGACAACCGGCAGTGTCTATGTCTCCGAGTTAACGCGCACATTCCAAGTCGATGCAGTCACCATTCGCAGGGACTTGGCCGAGTTAGAAAAGGCTGGACAACTGCACCGCGTCCATGGTGGTGCAATGTTGAGCGCCGGGCTGACAGGGGAAATCGGCGTCTCCCCCCTTGTAGCACCTGTACAGGGACAGCGCATCGCCGAAGCCGCCGCGCGATTCATCCCTGATCACAGCGTTGTTTTCTTAGGACCAGGGACTTTAACTCGCGCTGTGACACCCTTTCTGAGCAAGCACACGCACCTTACAATCATCACCAATGCGCTGGACATCGCATGGTATGTGGCACAACAGGCGCGAATGGCACAGCCGGTTACACACACACTCCACCTTATCGGCGGACAGGCCGCGCCGGATTACGGCCTTTACGGGGCAGACGAGGCGTTGCGCCACGTTCACGCCGATCTGGTAATCTTCGAAGCTGGAGGGCTGGATGCTGAGCGCGGTCTCACCCACGACGACCGGGATGGTGCGCGCACGACGCGCGCACTCCTGAACATCTCGTCGCAGACGGTGGCGTTGGTTGCGCCGGAACGCGTGGGGCGCGCAGGCGCGATCTTCATTGCGCCCGCCAGCGAGGTCGATGCGTTGATTTCAGACCACGAAGCCCCTACTCCGGCACTGTGGGACCTGAGCGAACTCGGTGTGCGTATTATTTTGACCTGACTTATCGACCCTCTACAAGGGATCTATCTCATTAGAATGAAAGGAGTCTTTTTATGGCAAGCGTGACCTACAAGCACGTCACCAAACGCTTCGGCGACGTCGTCGCAGTGTCGGATCTCAGCATCGAAGTGGCCGATAAGGAATTTCTGGTCTTCGTTGGCCCTTCCGGCTGCGGAAAAAGCACCAGTTTGCGTATGTTGGCCGGATTGGAGGAAATCACCGAGGGTGAAATCTACATCGGTGACCGTTTGGTCAACGATGTCCCACCCAAGGATCGTGATATCGCTATGGTGTTCCAGTCCTACGCGCTCTATCCACACATGACAGTCTACGACAACATGGCCTTCGGCCTCAAGCTGCGCAAGGCCCCTAAGCAGGAAATCGACCGCCGGGTGAAGGATGCCGCTGGGATTCTGGGCATCGAACACCTACTCGACCGCAAGCCCAAACAGCTCTCTGGCGGGCAGCGGCAGCGCGTTGCTGTGGGCCGCGCCATCGTCCGGGAGCCGAATGTCTTTCTCATGGATGAGCCGCTCTCCAACCTGGATGCCAAGTTGCGTGTACAAGCTCGTGGTGAAATCTCCAAACTGCACATGCGCCTGGGGACGACCTTCATCTACGTGACCCACGACCAGACCGAAGCCATGACTATGGGTTCCCGCATCGCCGTGCTCAAGGATGGTATCCTGCAGCAGATCGACACGCCGCAGAGCCTCTACGATATGCCCGGCAACGTCTTCGTCGCCGGCTTCATCGGCAGTCCAGCGATGAACTTCTTCGACGCTGCCCTGATCGAGGAGAACGGCGTGATGTACGCCGACTGTCGCGACTTCCGCGTCGCCATTCCAGACGAGCGGCGCTCGCTCTACAAGCCCTATTTGGGCAAGGAAGTAATCTTTGGCATCCGCCCCGAGCACGTCCACGATCCCGACTATCCACTGCCCGGCATCGTGCCTGCATTGGTCGAAGGCCAGATCGATGTCACCGAGTTGATGGGGAATGAGGTGCTCACTTACTTCACACTGGAGCACGCAGAGTTCATCGGACGCTTCGATCCGCGTACCAAGGCGTCCGTAGGGAGCATAAAGGCCGCGGCTTTCGATATGAGCCGTATGCATCTTTTCGATAAACAGACCGAGAACGCGATCCGCTAACACAACCGAACAAAAGACCGGGATTTGATGAAAATCCCGGTCTTTTCTTACCCTACAGGTTCCTGCACTTTGGCAAGCAACAACGTCGAAAGCAGAAACAATACGCCATAAATGGTGAAGATCACCACATAGCCGAGGCCGGGCGCTTCCGGTATGGAGCGTGTGAAGAAATCGGCCACTGGGCCACCAATGTAAGCGCCCACCGCCCCCGCTCCGGCACCCGCCAGATTAGAAATCCCCAGATAACGCCCAGCCTCGTCTTTAGGCACAAGGCTGGTCCCCAAAGCCCAACTCGCCGTGTAAAAAACGCCAGTGGCAATGCCAATAATACTAGCGCCGACAAAGACCAACGTCAGGCTGGTGGCAAACAACGTGATCCCAGTCCCAGCAGCAGCGACGAGACCACTCCACGCCACAATTTTTTTCCGCCCCACCCTATCTACCAACCATCCGGCGGGTAGAGCAGAAAGCAGAATGAAAACGCCGACCAGCATCATCATCTCGCTGGCTGGTCCTGCCGCCGATTCACGCGTGAAGCCCAACCGTCCCTGCAGGAAATAGAGCACGAAACCGGCCAAATTCGTCACACTCACCAGGAAGGCCAACCGACTAATCACCCACCAAATAAAAGAAGAAAGTGCGTGATACTTAGCGGTCCCGATGGATAGCCAGGCACTGCCCCCCACCCCCACCATCACGGCAATAATCATCGCGACCAGCCCCACCAAGGTCATAACTACGACAAGGACAGGAAGCGACTCAACCCCTGCCAGCCACCGTCCCACCCAGACGACGACTTCACCCATCAACAGAATTACCCCTGTAAAGAAGCCTGTCATCAGCAAAAGTCGCAGAAAGGGCTGCCAGTCCAGTGGCGGCGGCGTTATCGTCAACGGGCGCTCTGGGACAAACATCGCCAGCACCATCGCGATGAACATTACAGCCATCAAGAGCAGCAATCCGCCCCACATGTTTCCCGCGCCGATCAACCGTGCAATAGTGAAAGAAACCAGCACCACCGGGATGGGCACTTCGAACAACGCTTTGACACCCGAAAAACGCCCGCGCTTCTCCTCAGGCACCAAGTCGGGGATCAGCCCTTGTTGGGCGCTGTGCGCAGTGTTGGAGAAAAACTGCAAGAGGATGTACAGCACGAAGAGAAGGAGATACCCGGCCATACCGCTCATCTGCGCAGTAAAGCCGATGAGGGTGAGAATGACCAGATCGATCAGCGTACCCGCGAAGATAAAAGGCCGCCGCCGTCCCCAGCGGGCCGTAGTGCGATCCGAGAGCATGCCCATCAGGGCTTGCGCCAGCAGCGCCACCATCAAAGCCCATAGACGCATTCGGCCAAAATACGTTCCCTGCTGCGTCTCGCCCATGAACTGCTGCACCAGCAAAGGCAACACCAGCGGCACAAAGGTCTGGGTGAGTGTATTCAGACCCAGATAGAAAACATTGATGGTGATGAGGTCGTACCAACGGAGAGGTCGCGTCATAGTCGGTATCGTATTCAATTGAGTGAAATCCGTTCGTGAGGCATCGCCTGAGGTGACATCTTAGCCAGGCGCTCAGACAGCGGGACGTACACCCGCATATAGTCCAACACGGCAGACAGCAAGCTTAGCGCCGTCGGCATCTCCAGAAGTCGCTGTTTCTTCGTCGCCGCCAACGGCAGCAGCGCCGCCCCAAGCACGCCTAACGTCGACACGCCCGGCGCCAGAACTTCGGGCAGCAACGCGGCCGGCCAAACAGTCGCTAGCGCTTCCACATAGCGCCGCAAGTATTGGCCGACCTGCTCAACCAAAATCCAGCCGGGTCGCGGCTCTTCGACCCACGGCCACAGTTGCACTGTCGCCTCCAGGTAGACCTGATCCTGGTGAATTTGCAGCATCTGAAAGCGATACTGACCCACGACCAATGCATTGGCGAAGTCGCAGCCCTTCCCTGAGATATCGTCAAGCAGATAGGCCAACGTGCCCACATTCGCCACCGCGCCGTGCGCATCCGCTGCCCAGGCGACACCCAACGGCTGTCGCTGCTCACGGCACACTCGCAGCAGCCAATCCACGCACTGCGTCTCGGCGAAGATAGGAAAAAGCTGGCCCGGAAAAACAGCTTCAGAGCTTGGGTAGATAGGAACCCGTAACGTCTTCATAACAGTATTGTAGTCACCCTGATGAAGTTGACAAATCAAGTTTGACAACTCCCCCACTTGGCGTATAATCTACCCAGTAATGCCCCAGTGGCGGAATTGGCATACGCGGCAGGTTGAGGGCCTGTGCCTTCGGGCGTGGAGGTTCGAGTCCTCTCTGGGGCATTTCACTTCATCAAAACAACACGCGGGCATTGACCCGCGTGTTGGCGTATATCGTCCCCGAAACAAATTTGTGTTTTTGCCAGAATTGTCCTATACTATTTGTGTAGCACTCCCACAAACCATCTTACTTCTGATTGCCTGTCATCATCTCGCCACACCAGTGTAACCATGGCTCAGTATACAATTTCCAATGTTCTATTTGCCAGTTTGCTTAGGAGGATGCGATGAAAGACTTGATTGTCGAACGAGTCAATGTGTGGGCCGCCAGCATTCCCGATGAACCGGGCGGTCTCGCCCACATGCTCGCCGGACTGAGCGAGGCCGGCGTGGATCTCGATTTCTGCATCGCCAGGCGCGCGCCGGAGAAACCCGGCACGGGCGTGGTCTTCGTCACGCCGCTGCGTGGTGATAGAGAGATTGAGGCAGCTTCACTCTTGGGATTCAACGTGACCAAATCTCTCCACTCTGTTCGCGTCGAGGGCACAAATGCTCCCGGCATCGCCGCCATCCTCACAGAAAAACTCGCCGCAGCGGGCATCAATCTACACAGCTTCTCGGGGGCAGTGATTGGCACGCGCTTCATCCTCTACATCGCGCTGGATAGCGACGAGGACGCCGACAAAGCCTGCGAGATTCTCCGGCGGATGTAATCCCCCAATGCTCAACACGACACCGAAGGCGCGTGAGACATCGCGTTCACGCGCCGTGTTGTGACGTGCGCACGACGCCACAAGCCAGTGCATTGACTCTTCTGCACATTCGCTTATACTCATCCTGGCAATCGGTCAATAGGACATTGCCTTGACGACCAGACTAAACGACAATTCGACTCCTGTAGACGGAGGCTTGCGATGACCGATCCCGATGCTTACGTTTCCCCATTTACCTGGCGCTACGGCTCGCCGGAGATGCGCGCGTTGTGGAGCGAGTTGTACGCCCGGCGACTGTATCGCCGCATCTGGGTAGCGATGGCGCGCGTGCAAAGCCGCTACGGGCTGGTGACAGCCGAGCAGGTCGCCGACCTGGAAGCAAACGCGGAAGACGTAAACTTCGCGCGCTCGCTGGAAATTGAATCCACCATCCGCCACGACGTGATGGCCGAGATCCGCGCCTTCGCCGAGCAATGCCCGGTGGGCGGCGGCATCATCCACCTGGGCGCAACGTCGATGGATGTGCGCGACAACGCCACCGCCCTGCAAGCGCGCGACGCGCTCGACCTGCTGCTGCCTAAGCTGGATAACCTGCTGCTGGATTTCGCCGAGCAGATCGAACGCCGGGCTGCCCAGCCATGTATGGGCTTCACGCACATCCAGCCCGCCGAGCCGACGACGGTGGGCTACCGGCTCACCGCTTACGCGCAAGACCTGCTCATCGACCGCGCCGACCTGGCGCGCGTACGGGCGGAGTGGCGCGGCAAGGGGTTCAAAGGCGCGGTGGGGACTTCAGCCTCGTATAAATTGCTTCTGGAAGGGCAGACGGCACCCGCCACGTTCGAGGACGAGGTGATGGCCGAACTGGGTCTGCCCGCGTGGCCCGTCGCCAATCAGACCTACCCACGCCGCCAGGATTGGGCCGTGCTGACGGCGATCTCCGGTATGGGGAGCACGCTCTACCGCTTCGCCTTCGACCTGCGCATCCTGCAAAACCCGGCCATCGGCGAATGGGCCGAACCGTTTGGGAAACAGCAGGTCGGCTCGTCGGCGATGCCGTTCAAACGCAATCCCATCCACGCGGAGAACGTGAACAGCCTGGCGCGGCACCTGGCGCAGTTGCCTCGCGTGGCCTGGGACGACGCCGCGCACTCCCTGCTGGAACGCACGCTCGACGACTCCGCCAACCGGCGCATCATCCTGCCGGAGGCGTTCCTCATCGCGGATGAGCTGTTGGGGACGGTCGGGCGGTTGGTGCGGGACCTGCGCATCAACGATGCCGCCATCGCCCGCAACCTGGATACCTACGGCCCATTCGCGGGCATCGAACCGCTGCTGATGCGTCTGGTCAAAGCCGGGGCGGACCGCCAGGCCATGCACGAAATCCTGCGAGATGTGGCCATGCAAGCGTGGAGCGCGGTTGAAGCTGGCGCAGCGAATCCGTTAGTCGAACTGCTGGCAGTAGACGAGCGGCTGCTACACCATCTCGACGCGGCTGCCATCCGCGCCAATCTCGATGCCCGCGACTACATCGGCGACGCGCCCGAACGCGCGCTGGCGCTGGCACAACGCATCCGTGAAACCGTGGCAGGAGAAGCGCGAGCCTGAGTGTAGCCTGCTAACGCAAAAACGCAATTTCCTCCCATTTGCCTCTTGACACCGCAATAAACATATGCTATATTGTTTATAGTTACTTATACGTATAAGCTTATATGTATAAGGTTATACAAATAAGCTTATATGTATAAGTTCGAAATCATCCTCTTTTCCGAGTCCAAGAACACAGGGGGCCTATGGATAGCACATCTATGAAGCGACCGACGCAAGTTGACGTAGCTCGGTTGGCGGGAGTCTCAACAGCGACCGTTTCGTACGTGGTGAATGGCCTTGCCGATGGCCGGGTGCCCATCTCCGAAGAAACTCGCCTGCGCGTTCTGGCAGCCATCGAGCAGCTTGGCTACGAACCGGATGCCCGCGCCCAGGCCTTGCGCTTAGGCAATAGCCAAACCGTCGGCCTCATTCTCCCGGATATCCACAATCCCCATTTCTGGCAAACTGCCGATGGGGTGGAGCAGGAACTGCGTTCCGCGGGTTACCACTTGCTCCTTTCCAGCGCCGACCTGGACCCCGACCATGGGAAAGACATATTCAAAGAGATGTCGCGGCGCACCGATGGATTGATCCTGATGAGCGCCTATGTTTTCCAATCGGCAGAAGCACAGAAGCTTCTGACCCATCTTCTCAAGCGACGGTTTCCTATTGTGAAAATTGGCGAGCACCCGGATATCGATTGTGTGGTGTCTAACTACGAGGCCGCAACTCGAGAAGCTATGACCTATCTATTAGCATTGCAACACCGGCGGATTGGCTTGATCTACGGCGTGCGGTCACCATGGGAAAGTCTTGAGTCTACCAATCTGCAGGTGGGCGCTGCCGGAGGGTTGGATCGCTTGCTACCCTATCAAGACTGTCTGCGGACAGCCGGTCTGCCGCTTGATCCGGAACTGATCGTGACGTGCGGTACAACCATCGAGGATGGGTATCAAGCTACCCTACAACTTCTCAAACTCCCGATGCGCCCTACAGCTTTGTTAGCGATCAACGATCTATTGGCGATCGGCGCTCTGCGTGCCGCCAGCGATCTAGGATTGCATGTTCCCACCGACCTATCAGTGGTGGGCTATGACGATATCCCGCTGGCCAGTTATCTGGCGCCGAGATTGACAACCAGTTCCAAGGATATGGTCAGAGTGGGGCGAGAAGCCGTGAAATTGCTTTTAGGCCGCATCCAGAAACCAGATCAACCTCATCAAAAGATCGATGTGCAAGCCCGGTTTGTCGTACGTGAGTCCACAGGGCCGGCCCCGTTGTAAGAGGGGGGATCCTGCGTAGTGATTTAAGCCGTTATCAAAACGTCGACCAGATTTTTTCACGGAGGAAAGTCTCTTTATGCGCAAGATGTCCGGCACCGCTAAGTTTCTCAGGAAAAACGCCGCTGGCTATATGTTCCTTATGCCGTGGCTGCTGGGGTTCCTTATGCTTACACTTTATCCGATGATCTACTCGCTGTGGCTCGGTTTCACGAATTACAACTTTACCAAGCCCGATGCGACGCAATGGATTGGGTTTGGCAACTATATAAAAATGTTCGGGCCGATATTCGGCCTATCCGAGTTCACCACATCTGCAGGCGATGTGATGCGCGTGGACCCCTACTACTTGAAGTCACTTTCTGTGACGTTCACCTATGTGTTTGTGTCCGTACCGCTGAAGCTGATCTTCGCCCTCGCGGTGGCAATGCTGATGAATCAGAAACTGCGAGGCGTGGCATTCTACCGCGCCGTGTACTACATCCCCACCCTCCTCGGCGGCTCGGTAGCCATCGCGGTGCTGTGGCGGAAGTTGTTCGAGAAAGACGGCCTGGTCAATATGTTCCTGGGTGTCCTCGGCTTTACTGACCTCCCCGGTTGGATTACCAATCCCAAGTACGCACTTTGGACGCTGGTTCTGCTGACAGTGTGGCAGTTTGGCTCGTCGATGATTATCTTCCTCGCGGGACTGAAACAGATTCCACAGGAGTACTACGAAGCGGCAGCCGTGGACGGTGCGAACAAGGTACGGCAGTTTTTCGCCATCACCATCCCCTTGCTTTCACCGGTCATTTTGTTCAATTTGGTTATGCAGATGATTGGCGCGTTCCAGGCATTCACCCAGGCCTACATCATCGGCGGCGGCAGGGGGGGCGTGCTTAACTCCACACTGTTCTATACCCTCCACCTGTACATTCAGGGGTGGGCCTACCGCGAGATGGGCTACGCGTCCGCTATGGCGTGGGTACTGTTGCTCATTATCGGGGTGCTCACGGCGATTGTCTTGAGAACATCAAACGTGTGGGTATCCTATGGGACGGGTGAATAACTTGAAAATCAGCACACGTATACGCCATACCTTGACCCATCTATTCATCATCGGCCTGGGACTGTTCATGATCTACCCCATCGCCTGGATGATTATCAGCTCGTTCAAACCCAACAATATGATTTTCAGTGACCCAGGGTTGATCCCGAAGGCCGTGACCATTGAGAATTACGTCACCGGCTGGAAGGGCTACGCGGGCACAACCTTCGGCAGATTCTTTGCCAACTCGCTCTTTATGAGCGGAGTGGCTATCGTCGGGAACCTGATCTCCTGCACTATGGCAGCATACGCATTCGCGCGGCTCAAATTCGCCGGCAAGGGCCTCTGGTTCGCGATTATGATGATTACGCTTATGCTCCCGGGCCATGTCACCCTCGTGCCACGCTATATCCTGTTCAACACCTTCGGATGGGTAGGAACATACCTCCCGATCCTCGTGCCGAAATTCCTCGCGACGGACGCGTTCTTTGTGTTCTTGCTCGTGCAGTTCATCCGCAGTCTGCCGAAAGAGCTTGACGAGGCGGCGACGATCGACGGGTGCTCATCAGTCGGGGTATTCCTGCGTATCATCTTGCCGAACGCGGTCCCTGCACTGGTGACGACCGCGCTATTCACGTTCTTGTGGACGTGGGACGACTTTTTCAACCACTTGCTGTACCTCACCAAGCCGGAGACGTTCAGCGTATCCCGGGCCTTGCGCACATTCATTGGCGACGCTGGCGCAGTGAACAACTGGGGCGGCGCGCTGGCGATGTCCACACTCTCGATGATCCCTGCTTTTATCCTGTTCTTCTCCCTGCAAAAGTACTTTGTACAGGGTATCACAACCACAGGTTTGAAGGGCTAGTACAATCACAGGAGGATTTGAGTATGAGATGATGATAAGTGACTATTTCACATTTGTCCGGTAAAACTATTCGAAAAGCTGAAACTACACAGAAACAGGAGGATTCTCAGATGAAACGATTTCGTGCCATTACACTTTTGGTCTTGCTTGTGACAATGTTCACGGCTTGTACCACCCCGACACCCCAAATTGTCGAGAAAGAAGTTGTTAAGGAAGTGGAAGTTGTTAAGGAAGTGGAAGTCGTCAAAACCGTGGAGGTGGAGAAAGAGGTCGTGAAGGAAGTCATGGTCGAAGTCCCGGTCCGGGCTGATGGGCTTCCAGAATACACCGGCGGTCCTGCCGAAATCCGTATGGGTTGGTGGGGCAACGATGACCGCGCGGCCAGAACCCTGCAGGTCATCCAATTGTTCCAGGATGCGTATCCCGAGATCAAAGTCATCGGCGAACCGAACGGTGGCACGTCCGACCACTTCCAGATCATCGATACCCAGCTTGCGGGTAACAACGCCCCCGATATCATCCAGTTCGGCGGCAACTGGCCCGATTACAAGCAGTACCTTGAACCGCTCAACGGCTATCTCGGCAAGCAGCTTCTGATCGACACTGCCGAGCGGTTCGACCAGACCGCGCTCATCCCCGCGACGGATGCCGCCGGCGACCTGTTCTGCATCAGTCTCGGCACGAACACGCTCATCCTCGCCTACAACAAAACGATGATTGAGACAGCCGGCGCCGCGCTCCCCAAGGACAACATGACCTGGGATGAGATGATCGCCTACGGTCAGGAACTCAAGGCGGCGCTTCCCGAAGGCGTTTCCCCCTTCGTGGACAACAGCACCAACACGGCGAACTACATGAGCTATTTCTACACGCAGCAGGGCACCCCGCTCTACACCCTCGACGATGGCGGGAAATCCTACGCGACGGTTGAGTCCGCGCAGAAATGGCTGCAGATGTGGGCCGATATGCGCGCCGAGGGGCTGATCCCCGACGCGGACACCACCGCGACCTACGGCGAAAGTGGGCCAGACAACTCGGCGCTTGTGGCGGGCAAGGCGGCCATCGGTTTGATTTGGAGCAACCAGTTGGCGTCTTACCAAGCAGCCATGACCGACCAGCTCGGCGCGACAACGCTTCCGGTGGGCGGTGAAGATTCCTACGTCATCCAGATGAGCCAGTACTTGGGTGTCTACAACGGCAGCAAGAACAAAGAGGCGGCGATGCTATTCGTCAACTTCTTCGTCACCAGCCCCGCAGCGGGCGCAGTACTGCAAACCAACCGCGGTATCCCCTCCTCGCCAGTTGTGCGCGAGAAGATCGCCGCTGGCGCCACCAAGACGGACGCCGAGGTTTACCGGATTTACAACGTGGTCGCCGACCGCACGATCCCGCAGGGACCCAATCTGCCAAACGACCAGGAGTTCGTAAATGAACTTCAACTGATCGGCGAGCAAGTAGCCTACGGTCAGTCCACGGTCGAGCAGGCTGCTACAGACTTGCAGGCATTGATCGAGCGTCTGGTGGTCAAATAACTTTCAGCAAGCGTGATAGTGACCAAAGGCGCGGGGGCATACGCCCCCGCGCCTTTTCATTTCCCGATCCAACCGCATATAACGGCAACCCCTCCACAGCAAAAGACGTTTGCTTTCAAGGAAAATCCAATAATTACACCTGCTCAGCAGACCACGCCACATGCGCCTTCCCCTGGTAATTCTTGAGCATCAGCACGGCAACGGCGCAGAGAATCAATTCCGAAACGGCCTCCGAGGCCCAAATGCCGTTCAAACCGAAGAAGCGGGAGGCCAGCAGCAGCACCGGCAGTTTGACCAGCAGGATGCCGCCGAGGGTGAGCCACAGGGCGTCTTTCGCCTTGCCGACCGATTGAAAATACGCCGCCGCCAGGATCGCCACCCCGCTGAGCGGGTAGGACAGCGCCAGGAAGCGCAGCGCGATTTGCCCTTCGGCAACAATGACGCTTTCCTTCGAGAGCACGGCGATGAGCGTGGCCGGCATCAACAGACAGAGGCCCCCCACGAGCAGCCCGTAGACGACCGTCGCGCCCAACGAAAGCGCGATCGTTTTCCTGACCCGCTCGAAGCGCTTCTGCCCAAAGTTGTAGCCCACCAGCGGCTGCATCCCCTGGACGATGCCGGTCTGGGGCATACTCAGGGAGGCGTAGAGGCGGTTGACAATCGCAAAGACGCCCAGGGCGCTGTCGCCGCCCATCACCCTGAGCAGGTTGTTGGTGACGATGACCACGAGGCTGGCGCTGATGCTTTTGAGAAACGAGGGCAACCCGATCATCAGCACTTCAGCGATAATGGATTTGTCCGGTTTGAAATAGGCGGCCTTGATCCGGTACGACCTGTTCTTCCTGAAAAAGAAGAAGTAGACGCTCATCCCGGCGGAGACGGCCTGTCCGATGACGGTCGCCCAGGCGGCCCCGCCCACCCCCATGCGCAGCACCATGATGAAGAGCCAGGCCAGCACGGTGTTGACGGCGACCGGGATCACCCAAATGGCGGTCGAGAAGCGAGCATTGCCGTCCGCCCGGATGATCGCCGAGTAGCCGGTGCTGGTGATCGCGCCCAGGAAGATGATGCGGCCATACGTGATCGCATAGGGCGCGATGGTTTCGGTGGCCCCGAGCAGGAAGACGATCGGTTTGATGAACAGCGTGCCGAAAATCGTGATCGTCGTCGCCACAGTCCAGAAGATCAGGAACGTGTTGGCCACAGTCCGCGATGCGCGCTCGACATGCTGCTCGCCGAGCGCCCTGGAAACCACGGAAGCGCCGCCAACCCCGACAATGGTGGCGACGCCCCCGAGCGCCATCAGCACCGGTGAGATGATCGAGGCCCCGGCAGCCGCCAGCGAGTTGATGCCCACGGAGAGGAAGTAGGTATTGATGATGCTGTACACGGCGTAGACCAGCAGCGAAAACGTGGTCTGCGAGGCCATGTCCAGCAACAGCTTCCAGATTTTCTCCGTGCCCAGACGCTGAACGGCTGTAGAGACTACCGATTTGGACGAACCGGCCATAGACACTCAATTCGCTTTCAGCCACTGCATGGCGGTGTTGATAACCCCCTTGGAGGCGTTAAAGATTTCATCGGTGTCGTAATTGCGGTAATAGCACTCCGTGTTCATCATCAAGCCGAGGTACAGCGTATAGAGATAACAGCGTTGTTCTTCGGCAAAGGTGAAGGTGGTTTTGCCGTAGCCGCGCATGGCGTCCGTGACGCCTTCGCCGAAAGAGAGCGCCCTGAACTGCGCCTCCATCAGCGGCTCGGCCCACATCGCCCGTTCGAAGTCAATAATGCCGGTGATCCGGCCGTCCTGCACGAAGAAATTGGGGTCCCAGGCATCCCAATGCACCAGACAGGGCGTGGTGATCTCCTCCAGCGCGGGCGCGTGCCGCTGGACAACGGCGCGGATTTCGTCGAAGCTGTAGTCGAACCCCGCGTCCTTGCGCGCAACGTCTTCCAGCGCCGATTCCACCAGCTTGATGAAAGCCTCTTTCCACGTGTCCGCGCGCAGGTCCGGGTTCCCGTCCAGGCCAAAGTAGACGCCTGGAAAGGTGTTGATCTCCCGGATGATCGCGCCAATGTGCAAGTCAACGGACTCGCGGGTTTCGGCCGGCAAGTTCGCTCTCACGTGCTGAAGATTGTCCCCGTACATTTTCTCCATAAAGAAATAGTCCGCGTCGCACAAGTCGTGAGCGTCATCGAAAAAGTAGATTCCCGGCACGGGGATGGCCGGATTTTGCCGGACCAGACGCATGGCAGCAACCTCGGTTGTCATGATATTCTTTTCATACAGCAGAACTTCCGCGCCCTGCGGCGGGGCGATCTTAAGGATGACCTCCCGCCCGTCGGCCAGCCGGACGTTGTAAGAGGCATTGAACCAACCGTCTTTCAACTCAAGTACCGCCTCCTCTCCGACGGCAAGCCCCAGGCCGTTAAAAGCCCGGGCGGCCATGCTTTCAACCTGTTCCTGTGTCTTTCTGTTTTTAGTTTTGCTTTCCATGTCCTTCCTCAATAGATTGTTTTACTGAATCACTTCCAGGTCCGTGTGGAGCGTCGCCGATGAATCAGCGCCAACCCAGATGTCGAAAGTTGCTGCTTCTTGAATCCACGCATTGGCATTTGTACTCCAATAACCCAGCTCATCCGGTCCGAGCTGGAAAGTCACGGTCTTCGTCTCACCGGGCTGGAAGGTGATGCGCGCGAAGTCTTTCAACTCACGCATAGGGCGCGAGTCGCTGCCCCATCTCTGGTGAATGTAAAGCTGAACCACCTCATCCCCGGTAACTTTGCCGGTGTTGGTCACATCAACACTGACGTTCACACTGCTCCCCACCTTGATCTGCGGGCACGAAACCTTCAGGTTAGAGAACGCAAATGTCGTGTAGCTCAGGCCATAGCCAAAAGGATAAAGTGGCGTGGGCAGACCGTCCCAGTAGCGCGGGTTATACATCGGGCTGTCCTCGGGCGAGTGAGTCAAGTTACGCGCATAGTAGAGCGGCGCGTGGCTGCCCTTGCGCGGGAAACTGACTGGCAATTTGCCGCCGGGATTCACATCACCAAACAAGATGTCGGCTACGGCATGACCGCCTTCGGTCCCAGGTTCCCAGGCTTCGAGAATGGCAGGGATGTGCTCAGCAGCCCAATTGATGCTCAGCGGACGGCCATTCAGCAGGACCAACACTACCGGCTTGCCCAGCGCAGCCACGGCCTTGAGCAGTTCTTCCTGCCGACCGGGCAAATCGAGCGAGGCGCGTGAGGCGGCTTCGCCGGCCATCAGGTCAGTTTCGCCCAACACCATCACCACCAAATCAGCCGCGCGGGCGGTTTTGACGGCTCCTTGGAAGGCGGCTTCGGCTTCTCCAGAGGTTTGAACCGGCTTGGAGGCTTCACTGGCCATGGCGCTCTCAAACCAGGAGGGAATATCGCGTCGAATTTCGGGGCCTGGGGCGTAGCTCACCCGGGCATGAGGAAGCTTGGCGCGGATGCCTTCGAGCACGGTCACGGCAGCGGGGGTATGCCCAAACACCATCCACGATCCCTCGGTGGCTTCCATCGAATTGGCCAGCGGGCCAATCACGGCGACGTTCTTCAGATCCTTCGAGAGGGGCAACCATCCGCCCTCATTCTTGAGCAACACCATCGAGCGTTGGGCAGCCCAGCGTGCGGTTTGACGATGTTCGGGCCGGGTCACAACTTGCGCCAGCAGGTCTTCATCCACATAAGGATGCTCAAACAGCCCCATTTTCACCTTGATTGCCAGGATAGGGCGAACCAATTCCTCAATCTCGGCCACGGACAAGGCGCCCTCGGCGACCAGTCCAGCCAGGCTCTCGGAGTACGTATAGCTGGACATATCCATATTGAGGCCAGCTTTGATACTGCGCAGGGTTGCGTCGCGCCGGTCGCGAGCGTGGCCTTGAATGACCAAGTTGCCAACCGCGAAGGCGTCCGAGACGACAAAACCCGCAAAGCCCCACTCTTGCCGCAACACCCGGCGAAGCAGCCAGCGATTGCCGCTAGCCGGGACATCGTTGAGATCCATATAGGCGCTCATGAAGGTGGCTACCCCGGCCTCGACGGCGGCGGCAAAGGGCGGCAGGTAGACGTTGCGCAACTGCGTCTCAGACAGATAAACCGGGTCGTAATCGCGTCCACCATCGGAAGCGCCATATCCGGCGAAGTGTTTAGCGCAGGCCAGCACGCGCTCGGGATCGGCGGGGTCGTCACCCTGAAAACCGCGTACCTGCGCGGCAGCCATTACCGCACCGAGGCAAGGGTCTTCGCCCGCGCCTTCCACAATGCGGCCCCAGCGGGCATCGCGGGCAATGTCTAGCATAGGGCCAAAGGTCCAGTGGATCCCGGCAGCGCGGGCTTCCTTGGCCGCCACGGCCTGAGACTTCTCAGGCACGTCTGGGTCCCAAGAAGCGGCCATCGCCAGCGGCACGGGAAAAATGGTGTGATAGCCGTGGATAACGTCCAGAGCGAAGAGCAATGGAATACCCGAAGGGCTTTCCTCTACCGCGATCTTTTGCAGCACGTTGAATTGTTTGGCATCATTCAGCCAAAGCACTGAACCAGCCCCACCTTTGCGAATTTGATCCTCGGCCTTTGGCCCAGGGGCAAAGGCGGCCCCGCCAACCTGATTGAGTTGTCCGATTTTTTCTTCGAGGCTCATCTGCGCCAGCAGCGCTTCCACTCGCGCCGCAACGCGTGCGGCAACTTCGGTTTCTGATGGAGCCGATACGCCCGTTCCTGTCTTATTCATCTGGTTCATACGTAATCCCCTTTCAGATTCTGTATTAAGCATTAGGCTGCTTGCTCACGTGAGACTGAAGCAGTTGTTACCTTTGCCTTTGGATACATCACAGCCAGAATGTAAAACCCAAGCAATCCGGCATACACCACCAGCAGGCAAACCGGGATGACTTCCAGCGAGAGTTGGCGCGCCAGCACGCCCATCAGGCTGGGGATCACCGCTATCCCAAAGCCCGTCGCGGCCATTTGCAAGCCGATGGTATTGGCGGCATCGTGATCGCCCACCCGCGTCTTCGTGCCCGACATCATCGCCGGGAAAATGGGCGCGATGGACAGGCCGATGATGGCGACTGCGACCACATTAGCGATTTCGGAGGGATTCCAGATCAGCAGGCCCGCGCCCAGCAGCGCCCCCGCCAGCCCGCCCAGCACCAGCCTGTTGACCCCCACCCGTTTGGTGACCAGCCCTGCCAGGATCCGCCCGATGGTAAAGGTAAACCAGTAGCTGCCCGCGAAGAAGCCTGCCAGCGCCTTATCGACACCGCGCGATTCGGTCAGCAGGGTGTAAGTCCACGTGCCCAGGGCGGTTTCCGCGCCGACGTACAGGAAAAACAGCAGCACGCTCAGCCACACGTTCGGCTGCCGCAGCGTCTCGCCGAGCGGCGTCTTGTAATCCGTCAGTTTCTTTTCCGCTTCGGTGTCGCCGCCCGTTGGCGTATCGTTGTGGTTCCACATGGCCAGGGTCAGGACAAAACAGACCGCCAGTGCGATCTGGAAGCCGCCGACCACCCGGTACCCGAACCGCCACGTGTCGAAGGTGGTCAGGCCAAACGTCATGATAATCGGGCCGGTGGTAATCCCCACGCCCCAACTGGCATGGAGCCACTGCATCAGTCCTTCGCTGAAATGCGCCGCCACGTAGGTGTTGAGGCCGGCATCGATCGCGCCGGCCCCCAACCCGGCGAACACGCCCAGCGCAATCATCATCCACCATTGTGGGACAAAGGTATACCCAAGCAACGACGCCCCGGTGAGAAAGCAGCTCGCCGCGAGCATACGGCCCACGCCCATGCGGGAGAGCAAGTAGCCGCTGAGGAAGCTGGAGGTCATATAACCGGCGACCACGGAGGTCAGAAACATGCCAATCGCGTCCAGCGGGATGGCGAAACCGGTCCGGATCGAGGGCCAGCCGACGCCAAGCAAGCCATCCGGCATTCCAAGCGCGACAAAGGCGATAAAGGCCAGCAGGATAAGGCCCAGTTTAGGGTAGTGTCTTACTTTCGTCCAGAGATTCATTGAAGTTCCTTTAGTCAAAGATTTAGCAGCCGCTGAACAGTCACAGAAGCCAGAGAGGGATTATAGCACACTCGGCGCGGTTCTCCGGCGTCAATTTACAGACCGGTTGGCTTTCTCTGCGATGCTGCAAAAGCCTGGCGAAGAACGAAGGCCATTCCTCTCGATGACGTTGAGGCGCTGCCAGGTAGTTCGCATACGGTTCAGAGCGATGGTTCCCCCGCCGCTCTTCTTCATATTCCAGCTTCCTTTCCCACCCAAGGATGTTGTTGATCCATTGTAGTGATCCCATAACACTCTCCTTCTTTGCAATCGATTGCAGTATAACTTAAAAAAAGACGTCAATCCCCGGCTCATGCCGATTTCCGAATAACCAGTTCCACCGGTATCGTCACGGTAGTGACGGCGGTCGTTTGGATATATTGGATCAGGTTCTGCGCCAGCAGTTTGCCCGCCAAAGGCAGATTCTGCCGTATCGTCGTGAGGGGCAGGTTGTTGTAGATGGCGATGGACAAATCGTCATACCCGATGACGGCGATGTCCTCTGGAACGCGTTTACCCCTGCTCTGAATAACCTCGATGGCCCCAATCGCCATCTGGTCGCTGTTGACAAAGACTGCATCCAGGTCAGGCGCTTGTTCCAGCAGGCGCTGCATGGCGGCAATACCAGAAGCGTACGTATAATCGCCATAAACCAGCAGATTGGCGTCCACGCTGCGTCCGGCGGCCTGCAAAGCCTGTTCGTAGCCCTGGAAACGATACTGCACCGTCAGACTGTCGGCCGGCCCGCCCAGGAAGGCAATCCGTTGCCGACCGCTATCGATCAAGTGCCGGGTTGCCAGCGTGCCGCCGGCCCTATTGTCCCCGGTCACCCAGCAGTAGTTGAGGTTCGGTACCGGCGTGCCCCAGCCGATGAAAGGTGTGTTCATGTCAACCAGGGATTGAATGTGCGACCGTTTGTGGTTTGACGTCATCACGATAAAGCCGTCGACGCGCCCGCTGTCGAGATAAGCGCGCGCCCATGCGATGTCGTTCGAGTCGGCATGGATGACGAGAAGATCGTAGCCCAGGGCGTGCAACCCGTTCCCGATACCGCTCAACATCTCCAATCCAAACAAATCCCTCTCTGAGGCCGCTCCCGAGTAACAGGGGGCCACAACAAAGGCTATCGTATGGCTTTGGCCCAAACGGAGATTGCGGGCGGGGATATTCACGCGGAATTGATGTTCACGGGCGATGGCCTGAATGCGTTCGCGTGTCTCCTGGCTGATGAGGGGGCTGTTATTCAACGCGCGCGAGACCGTCGATCTGGACACATTGGCCAGCCGGGCGATATCTTCAAGCGTTTGGACGGTCTTCGTACTCATAGTCATTCTCTTATCTTTGCAATCGATTGCATTATAACATAAAAGAGAATCTTTGTCAATAGGATAGAGAAACGAGAAACGGGTGCACTTCACGAAAGGGCGAGCGGTTGCACAAGAACCACTCGAAGTAGATCGGAATCGTGCGTCGCCGGTACAGCAGCAACGCGCACTTGCCAAAATCTCACTCTCTGGTATATTCTTGAAGGTGTAAAGCAATGCCACACAAAACACTGACGCGACTTCCCGGCCTGGCCGATGTGCATGTTCACCTCCGCGTTCCTGGCGGTGAGCACAAGGAAGATTTTTCTACCGGCACAGCCGCCGCCGTTGCCGGGGGATTCACCACCGTTTTGGCAATGCCCAACACCACCCCACCCCTCACGACCTGCGAGACGCTCCATATCGTGCAACAGCAAGCCCGAGCCGAAGCTCTATGCGACGTGCATTTCTACGCTGGCGCATCGCCCGATCACCTGGATGAACTGCCCGCGCTGGCGCGAGAGACCGTCGGCCTCAAAATCTACGCCAACCAGACCTACGGCCCGTTACGGATCGACAACCTGGCGACCCTGCTGCGCTGTTTCCAGACGTGGTCGCACGGCAAACCCATCGCTATGCACGCCGAAGGTCGCACCATCGCCGTGGGCATCGGCCTGGCGGCGGCATTCGAACAGCGCGTGCACTTCTGCCACATCAGTCGCGCCGACGAGATCGCGCTGATCGCAGCGGCAAAGGCACGCGGCCTGCCCGTCACCTGCGAAGTCACACCGCATCACCTGTTCCTCACCGAAGCTGACGCCGCACGCCTCGGCCCATTCGGCGACATGCGCCCGCGTCTGGCGACGTCAGCCGACGTGGACGCGCTCTGGGCGCACATCAACGCCACCATCGACTGCATCGCCACCGACCACGCGCCGCACACGCGCGCGGAAAAACTCGAACCGAAACGCGGCTCCGACGCGCCACCCGGCGTCCCCGGGCTGGAAACCGCGCTGCCGCTGCTGCTCACCGCCGTCGCCGAGGGACGGCTCACGCTGACACGCCTGACTGAATTGATGGCGCACAATCCACGGAGGATCTTCGGCTTGCCGGAGCAACCGGAGACGTGGATCGAGGTCGATCTCGACGCGGCGTATACCTTATCCGATGAAGGACTCCATACCAAATGTGGGTGGAGTCCTTTTTCTCGTATAGCCGTCCGCGGAAAGGTAGAACGTGTAACATTGTACGGCGCGCTCATCTTTGAAGATGGCGCATTGATTCATTCAACAAAGAGAACCCGCTCATAAGCGGGTTCTTTTTTGTGGAAGCACCAGGGGGGCAATATCCGAACTATTATTTTTTGGCCAAAGGAGGGAAACGATGGAACAGCTTCATACATTACCAAGATTATTCGATTATAACCAGATGACACTCAAAAAGGACAACGGCAACAGCTTAACCGGTCACGACATCCTGTCGGTGGATCAGTTCGACCGCGACGCGTTGTCGTACATCTTCACCCGCTCGCAGGAGATGCGCGAGTTGGTCGAGCGCGTGGGGGGCTGCGACCTGCTCAAGGGATACGTGCTGGCGTGTCTTTTCTACGAACCGAGCACACGCACCAGCGCCTCGTTCATCGCGGCGATGGAACGGTTGGGCGGCGGCATCATCCCGATCACCCAGGGTGTGCAGTTCAGCAGCGTCAGTAAGGGGGAAAGCCTGCCGGACACCATTCGCACACTCGAACAGTACGCCGACCTTATCGTGCTGCGCCATCCGGAGATTGGGGCGGCAAAGCTGGCGGCGGACTACGCCACCGTCCCAATCATCAACGCGGGCGATGGCGCGGGTGAACATCCCAGCCAGGCGCTGCTCGACCTGTTCACTATCCGCCAGGAGTTGGGCCACATCGACGGGCTGAAGGTGGCGATGCTCGGCGACCTGCGTTACGGGCGCACCGTCCACTCCCTCACCCGGTTACTGATGCAATACGAGGACATCAGCCTGCGCTTTGTCTCACCGGACATTCTGCGCCTGCCGATGGCGCTGATGAACCAGTTGATCGATCGTGGCGTCAAAGTGCGTGAGACCCACGACGTCGCCGACGTGATCGAGCACGCCGACGTCCTCTACGTCACCCGCATCCAGAAAGAGCGTTTCGCCGATCCCAAACAGTATGAAGAAGTAAGAGACTGCTACGAAATCACCACCGAACTGATGACCCGCGCAAAGCCGAATATGATCGTCATGCACCCGCTGCCGCGCGTCGGCGAAATCCACTACCGCGTAGACGACGACCCGCGCGCCGCCTACTTCCGCCAGGTGAGAAACGGGATGTACGTGCGTATGGCGCTGCTGGCGGCAGTGTTGGGGAAGGCGTAGCGAGTTGCGAGTTGTAAGTTGTTGAAGGCAAAAACCACCCAACAACCTAACCACCAAAATATCCATGGAGGTAAAGATGAGCAAGAGTTTTGTAGACAAGTTGACTGATGCGATAACGCGAAACAATTCGTTGTTGTGCGTGGGGCTGGACCCGGAGGCGGAGAAATTTCCAGCGGATTTTCTACCGGGTACACCGACGGTGAAACGCGTGAAGGCGTTCTGTTTGGACATCATCGCGCAGACTGCCGACCTGGTGTGCTGTTACAAACCCAACAGCGCCTTCTTCGAACAGTATGGTGCAGAGGGGTGGGACGCGCTGCGCGAGGTCATCGCCGCGTGTCACGCTGCGGATGTGCCGGTGCTGCTCGACGCCAAGCGCGGCGACATCGGCAGCACCGCCAAAGCCTACGCCCGCGCCGTCTTCGAGGTGCTGGACGCCGACGCCGTCACCGTCAGCCCGTATCTGGGGCAGGACAGCATCGCACAGTTCCTCGCCTATCCGGGCAAGGCGGTTTTCGCGTTGTGCTTCACGTCCAACCCGTCGGCGGCGGAGGTGCAACAGCACGGCGCACCGCCGCTGTTCGAGCGCATCGCCGTACAGGCACAAGCCTGGGGTGACGCGACACAGCTCGGTTTCGTTGTCGGCGCGACGCAGCCGGAAGCGCTCTCGACCGTGCGCGCGCTCGCACCAGACCGCTGGATTCTCGCACCCGGCATCGGCGCGCAGGGTGGCGATGTGGAAGCGGCCCTCAGCGCCGGGTTGGATGCGCAAGGCAGCGGCGTCATCGTGCCGGTTTCGCGCGCCGTCCTGTACGCGGGAAACCCACGCGCGGCAGCGCAAGAACTGCGCGATGCGATAAACCAGCAACGGGCGAACATCCTCAACGGATCGAACGGATTTGAACGGATGACAGAGAAAAAATCCGTTGAGCTAATCTTGTCGTTATACGAGGCCGGCTGCGTCAAGTTCGGCGAGTTCACGCTGGCATCGGGCAAGACGTCGCCCATTTACGTGGACTTGCGGCGCGTGATATCGTACCCAGACGTGTTCCGGCGCGTCGTCGCGGCCTACGCCGATGTGGTGCGCGAGCTTACCTTCGACCACGTCGCCGCCGTGCCCTACGGCGCGCTGCCCACCGCAGCAGGTGTCGCGCTGCACCTGGGCCAATCGATGATCTACCCGCGTAAGGAAGTCAAAGCACACGGGACGGGACAGGCTATCGAAGGCGCGTTCGAGCCGGGGCAAACGGCCGTCGCCATCGAAGACGTGATCAGCACCGGGAGCAGCATCGTCACAGCCATTCAAACGATGCAAGATGCGGGACTCAAGATAGAGGATGTGGTTGTGCTCGTGGACCGCAACATGGGCGGACAAGCTGTGCTGGCGGAACAAGGAGTGCGCCTGCACGCCATCCTTACCATCGACCAGATTCTCGAGACGCTATGGGCTAAAAAATGCATCTCTGATACAATATACGAAGCAGTAAAACGCTATTTAGCGGCGTGAATCACGAATCATGAATCATGATTCGCTGGGGAGATAAGCCACATGGAAATCCGTCTAGCAACGATAGCCGATGTCAAAAGCATCTCGGCGCTCAACGTGGATGTGCAGAACGTCCACGCGGCGGCGCTGCCGCACATCTTCAAGCACGTCTCGGATCCGGGCTTTGCCGTGCCCTACGTCACCGAGCAATTGAGCGATCCTAACAACTACTTTTTTATCGCCAGCATCGACGGCGAAGATGTGGGGTACATCTTCGCGCACGTCACCCGGCGGCCCGATAGCGCCTATATGCACCCATGGAACTTCGTCTACATCAATCAAATATCCGTAAAACCGGCATATCAGAAGCAAGGCTGCGGCGCGGCGCTCATCCAGGCCGTGCGCGACCTCGCCAGAGAACAGGGCATCGCGACTGTCGCCATCGACACGTGGTTTTTCAACGAGAAAGCACAGACGTTTTTTGCCAACCAGGGCTTTTCCATGTTCAACATGCGAATGTGGATGCAAATTGATGCGTGACACGAGATGCCCGATTTGACGTGTGAGTTTCTCAATCTCAGACTGCGCAACCCCACCGTGCTCGCCTCCGGCATCCTCGGCACGAGCGCGGATGTGCTGGAGCGCGTGGCGCGGGCGGGCGCGGGGGCAGTCACGGCGAAGAGCTGCGGCCCGACGCCGCGCGCCGGACATCCCAACCCCGTCGCTGTGGATTGGGGGCACGGCCTGCTCAACGCCATCGGCTTGACGAATCCCGGCGCAGAAGAGGAAGCGCAGATGTTGGCGGAAGCCCGCGCGCGGCTGGAACCGCTCGGTGTGGCGCTCATCGCCAGCATTTTCGCCGGGACGGTGACGCAGTTCGGCAATGTGGCAAGTACCATCGCGGCGGCGCGCCCGCATCTCATCGAAGTCAACATCTCGTGTCCCAACGTCGCCGACGATTTTGGGACGCCGTTCGCGGCAACCTGCGAGAGCGCGGCGGCAGTCACAGAGGCGGTGAAGCACAACGTTGGCGATATTCCCATCAGCGTCAAACTCGCGCCGAACGTGCCGAATATCGGGCGGATCGCCGCTGCCGCCGTCGAAGCCGGAGCAGATGCCATCACCGCCATCAACACGATGCCGGGGATGCTCATCGACGCCGAGGCTGGCCGCCCGGTGCTCTCGAACCGCACCGGCGGCATCTCCGGGCCGGCGCTCAAACCGGTCGCGCTGCGCTGCGTCTACGAGATCGCGCGCGCGGTGCGCGTGCCCATCATCGGGACCGGCGGCGTTACGACCGGGCGCGACGCGGCGGAAATGCTGATGGCGGGCGCGACCGCCGTCGGCGTCGGGTCGGCGGTGTGGACACGCGGCGTCGAAGCGTTGGGCGAGATCGCGGCGGAGTTGGCGGCGTTTATGGCCCAGGAAGGGTATCGGACACTAGACGCGATGCGTGGCCTTGCGTTGTAGTTTTCTACCACGAATCTTCACGAATCTACACTAATTTTCTCTTCATTCGTGGAGATTCGTGGTTCGTTCTGACGAGGCGTTATGCACCAAACTTTCACGATTGCAGAGATCCACACGGAGAATTACCGCACAAAGACGTTTATCTTCGACAAACCGTTACCCGATGCACAGCCGGGCCAATACGTGATGGCGTGGCTGCCGGACGTGGGCGAGAAGCCGTTCAGCATCGCGGGCGGCGATCCGTTGGCGCTGATGGTCGTCGCAGTGGGACCGTTCAGCGAGGCGCTGCACCGGCTCAACGTGGGCGATCGCGTATGGGTGCGCGGGCCGCTTGGACAAGGCTTCGTGCTGCAAGGGCAACATCATCTGCTTGTGGGCGGCGGCTACGGCGTCGCGCCGCTGCTCTTCCTGGCGCGGACAATCGTCGCTGCCGGGCACACCGTGGACGTGTGCATCGGCGCGCGAACGGCGGAGGATGTACTGTTGGCGGAGGCGTTTACCTCAACGGATTCAACGGATCAAACGGATAATCCGTTAAAATCCATTCAATCCGTTGACAAACTACATATTACAACAGAAGACGGCACGCTCGGCGAGCGGGGATTGGTCACCCAGGCGGTCGAGGCGGCGATTGCCGCGCGCCGCCCGGATTGCGTCTACGCCTGCGGGCCGGTTCCGATGCTGACGGCGTTGGCCCGGTTGTGCCAGGCACACGGTCTGCTGCACCAGTTCTCGTGGGAAGCGCATCTCCGCTGCGGATTGGGCATCTGCGGCAGTTGTGAGCTAGATGCAGCCACCCGGCAGGCGGCAAACATTCCTGCCGGGTGGCTCGTGTGTAAAGATGGCCCCGTGAGAATCATGAATCAAGAATCATGATTCATGATTCGTATTCACCTCTCCTGGAAAACGAGTCTGCCTTCCCCATAAGCGGCGAGCGGGTAGCTTTCCAGGGAGAAGGGATCGCCGTTCCAGCCGACGAACGACGCCCACTTGCCCGGTTCGAGCGTGCCGAGGATGTCCGCCACGCCGAGGATTTCCGCATTCTTGCGGGTGATGATCTCCAGCGCCTGCTGCTTGCTGAAGCCCATCCGCAGGAACCAGCGCAACTCGAAGAACAACATCTTCTGCAAAATCACCGGATGGTCGGTCATCAAGCCGAACTCCACACCGGATTCGATCAGATACTTGATGTTGCGCCAGTTTTCGTGTTTGAGTTCGACTTTGTAGGCCAGGGTGTCCATCGGCCCGTAGATGACGGGGATGCCGCGCGCCTTGAGTTCGCGGTAGATCTCGACTTCGTGCACGTCGCAGGTATGCTCAATGGTGACTTTCAGCCCAAATTCGTCCACAAAGCGCAGCAAGGCCGCGATATCGTCGCTCTTGTGGACGTGAACCCGCAGACGGTCTGCACCCAAGAGCAGCGATTTGAGAATGATCTCTTCCGCGGTATAAGTGACGTCGGCATCCTCCTTGGCCTTCTCCTTCGCCATCTTCTGACGCACGTCGTGCAACTTGCTTCGCAGGATCGCCAGCGCGCCCATGCGGGTATAGGGGCGCGTGCCCTTCCACTCACGAGTGGACATCGGGTTGTAGCCAAAGGCGGCCTTGATGCCCGCGCGGCGGATGAGCGCGGCGTTGGTGTTCTTGCCGTAGTTGCGGATGACGGCAGAATTGCCGCCGATGATGTTACCGCTGCCGGGCACCACACACGAGTACAACACGCCCGACTCCAACGAATCCGTGAAGCCGCTGTCGTCCATCTGCACGGAATCCAGCGCATCAGCATGGGCCAATATCGCCTCCATGCGCTCGTTCGCCTCCGACTCCGCCCCCGGTTCGCCCGCGCGAATCATCCCGATGTGACTGTGCGCGTCGATGAAGGCCGGCGTGATGACGGAGTATTCGCCCACCGGCGTCCCCGCCGGTTCAGGCGTGATGCTGTCGATGGTGCTGCCATCCATATTGATGTAAACGTTTTCGAGCACGTCCATTCCGGTGTATACGATGTGTCCAAGAATTGAGTTCATCTGAGTTCCTTCCTGTGTGTAATAATCAGATCAATGCTCCTGATCTTATGCTTGCATTGTATATCGAAGTACAGGATAACCAAATTGACGACACGGTCACTGACCGCGCATTACGAGCGGCAAGTAGACCCGGTTCATCGTCCCGAAAAGGGCGAAATGGCTCAACCGACAGATCGGCGCGGTCAACCAGTTCTCGGACGACTGGCGTGTATACGCGTCACATGCTGCATCCGCCCACGCGCCACCTTCCCAACGATACAAAGCCAGTTGGCTCTCATTCGCAATTAGCCGCACATCCCGCTGGCTGTAGTGAATGGTGACCAGCACCGGATGCTCAAAAGTGAAACCGGGCTGCCGTACGCCGTCTTGATATGCCTCCATATCGAAAGCATGTCCGGCAAATGCCAGGTCGGAACCGGCGATAGGCAGTGTTGGGGTCAGCACGATGGTTGTTGTTGCCGTGACCGCTCCCGCCGGGAACATCACCGTCGTCGTCAAACCCTGGGTATCGACGTAACTGAGCAGGGCAGGAAGGCTGGCTGTGCCAGATAGCGAAAGCGTGACCGAGACCGGAGGATGAAGCATCGTGAAGTCCTGTCCGGTGGCATCGGGGGGCAGGGTGACGGTGCGGGTTGGCGGCATGAAGACCCAGCCGGGCTTGGTGGGCGTCAATGTATAGGATCCGGAGGTTAGTTCATCGAGCACGTAGTTGCCATCGCTATCTGTGACTGCGCTGTCGGTGTCACTTATGCTTACAGTCACATTAGCAATGGCGTTATTTGCACTATCGATAACGCGACCGGAGACCGAATAAGTTGGGGCAACGTCACCCCCACCGACTTTCACCACGAAGGCATCTTGAACGATGCCGTAAGTCGTATCGAAGGCGCCTGGTGTAGTGGGAAAATCAGCGGATGTGGTGTATCCCGTGACATAGACATTCCCCAAACCATCCACCGCGATACCACCAATCGTATCCTCATTACTCCCGCCTAGGTAGCTGGCGTATAGCAACCCCGTCCCGGCGGGGCTGATTTTGGCGACAAAGGCGTCGACGTAGCCGCCATTGTAGGTAAGGTCCGGCCCGCCGGTTGTCGGGAAGTCAGTGGAGTTGGTCGCCCCCTTGATGTAGGCGTTTCCCGCGTTGTCCACCACGACGCCACTGCCCGAATCACTGCCACTTCCGCCGAGGAAACCGGCATAGACCAAGGATGTCCCAGCAGCGTTGACTTTGGCCACAAAACCATCACCGCCGCCATTATAGGTCAAGTCTGGTCCGACAACCACCGGGAAGTCGGTGGACTCAGTCCACCCCGAGACGTAGGCGTTCCCGGCACCGTCCACTACAATGCCCGCACCCTGATCCCCACTGCTTCCGCCAAGAAAACCAGCGTAGACCAACGCAGTCCCGGCAACATTGACTTTAGCGATAAAGGCATCGCCGCCACCATTGTGGGTTAGGTCCGGCCCAACGGTCACCGGAAAGTAGATGGAGCCGGTGCTCCCCACGACGTATGCGTTCCCCATACCGTCCACCGCGACGGCGCTGGCTCTATCTTCACTGCTTCCACCGAGGAAGCCGGCGTAAACCAATGATGTCCCGACCGCGTTGAGCTTGGCGACAAAGGCGTCCTTCTCACCGCCGTTATAGGTTAGAGCCGGACCACCAACCACCGGGAAGTCGATAGAACTGGTGTACCCTGTGACGTAAGCGTTCCCCGCACTGTCCACCGCAATACCTGTACCCGTATCCCAATCGCTCCCGCCCAGAAAACCGGCATAGATCAATCCTGTTCCAGAAGCATTGATTTTGGCAACAATAGCGTCATATTCACCGCCATTGTAGGTAAGGTCCGGCCCGCCGATCACTGGAAAGTCGTTGGAGTTGCTCCACCCCGTAGTATAGGCATTACCCACAGCGTCCACCGCGATGCCGCTTCCAGTATCAATACCGCTACCACCGAGGAAGCCGGCGTAGACCAGTCCCGTCCCGGTGGCATTGATTTTGGCGATAAAGGCATCGCCGTCACCATTGTGGGTCAGGTCCGGTCCAGTGAATGTAGGGAAGCCAGTGGAACGAGTGTTGCCCGTAACGTAGGCATTTCCTGTATTATCCACGGTAATGCCGTTGCCATAATCCCAATCGCTCCCACCGAGGAAGGTGCTATAGAGCAAGCTGGGAGGATCATCCTGATTTTGGATCGCCGATTGTGGATTTTGGAGTGAGGATGATGCGTGGCGAACGATGAACGGTGCGGCGATATCGAACACACCGGTTTCCACGGTGTGGATCGCCGCCTGTGCATCAGTCGGGGCGGTTGCGACCGCCAGCAAGGGCAGGGTGTAATCGCCTACAGCAGTGCTGAGGCGCAGTTCACCGGTTCCGGCCAATTCGACGGTCTCCGCGCCTTCCACGCGCACCTTTACCTGGCTCAGGTCCGCGCCGGGCTGCACGTGCAGGCGCTGCACAAACTGCCCACCCTCACCGGTCACTTCCAGGTCGATGCCGGGATAGAGGTCCACGTAGCGCACGCCGCCCCACACGGGTACGGCAGAACGCCAGCCATCGGGATCGCTGCCTATGAAATAAGAGACGGTCGTTTTCAGACGATCGAAAGGCTCCAACCGGGCGTTCGGGTTGGCGTTGGGAAAACTCAGACGCAGATTGACGATTTGACGGCTTTCAACTTCCAATTCTGGATTTCGGTCGAAGGACAACTGCGCCGACCGCTGATCGCTGAAAGCTGATGGCTCGACAACCGTAATCCAGAGCGCATCATCGGCGAGCCAGAGTGTACTGTCTCCGCCTCGCACCTGGAAGCGCGCGCCGTCGTCGAATTGACCGACGTTTTCGATGAACATCACGGGCGAGTTACGTAGAGTTCTATCCACATCCGTTGCAGCCGGCGCAGTGGTTAGCGCCGCGCCGTCGTCTTCCGGCAGCATAGCTGCCGTCAAGCGTCCCGCTCCGGACAAGAGCAGGGCCAGCAAGAGAAACACACTTAGCCATAGGGGATGTCGTTTCATTTCAGTTACTCCTTTCGTTCAATAGATGATTGGATTGTACACCAGAGCACTATCGGGAACTATATACACCAGACTGAAAGCCTGTCAACAGAACTAGAGTTTACGCACAACTCAGCAGTTGCACTTCATCGCGCTTCTGGTATCATGGATCAAATTTATACTTGTCCGGCCCAAGTCTATATGGGGTCCTCGGGCATCAGGCAACCAGCAAATCAAGGAGGCGTGTATTATGAATGAAACCATTTTTAAGAAATTCGAAGCTTTGACTTTCGACGATGTGCTTATCGTACCGGGATACACCGAGGTATTGCCCAACGAAACTGACGTCAGCGCCGCACTGACACCAACCATCATGTTGAATATACCCATCCTTTCGGCGGCGATGGATACCATCACCGAAGCGCCGCTGGCGATTGCGATTGCGCGGGAGGGCGGCATGGGCATCATCCACCGCAACCTCTCGCCGGAAGAGCAAGCTGCCGAAGTCGCCAAAGTCAAGCGGTCGCAATCCGGGATGATCGTCGATCCCATCACCCTACCAACGACCGCGCTGCTGGGCGATGCCGAGCAGATTATGTCCACGTACCACATCAGCGGCGTGCCAATTATGGACACGAACAACCACCTGGTCGGCATCATCACCAACCGCGATTTCCGGTTTGTGGATGAGCGGGACTTCGGCCAGCCGGTGACAGCGTTTATGACGGCGGAGGATATCGTCACCGCGCCGATCGGCATCACGTTGGACGAAGCCAAACGCATCCTGCACAAACACCGCATCGAGAAACTACCGTTAGTAGATGAGGAAGGCGTTCTCAAGGGCTTGATCACGGTCAAGGACATTCAAAAGGCGCAAGACTTCCCACACGCGGCCAAAGATACCAAGGGACGCCTGCTTGTAGGAGCTGCGGTCGGAGTTGGGGCAGACCTGGAAGAGCGACTGGGACTGATGGCACCGCTAGGGTTGGACGTCGTCGTGATTGACACAGCGCACGGTCATTCCGCAGGTGTGATCCGCGCCATTGAGCGCATTCGCCACCGTTGGCCAGACCTGCCTATCGTCGCCGGGAACGTGGTGACGGCAGAAGGAACGGAAGCACTCGTCAAAGCCGGTGCTAATGCGATCAAGGTGGGCGTAGGTGCAGGGTCGATCTGCACCACGCGCATTATCGCCGGGGCCGGCATGCCGCAGCTCAGCGCCATCCACGAGTGCATGCTGGCGGCGAAACCTTACGGCGTGTCCATCATCGCGGATGGCGGCATCAAGTACAGCGGAGACATCGTCAAAGCATTGGCAGCAGGCGCAAACGTGGTGATGTTGGGCAGTATGCTCGCCGGGCTGGACGAAGCGCCGGGCGAAGTAGTTTATTACGATGGGAGACGCTTCAAGGAATATCGCGGGATGGGCAGTGTAGGCGCGATGAAGGGCTACGGGCGCGACCGTTACGGCACCGGCCAAAACGGCGGTAAGTCGGTGCCGGAAGGCATCGAAGGGCGCGTGCCCTACAAAGGGCCGCTGCACGACTACATCTACCAGTTGGTCGGGGGCTTGCGCGCCGGGCTAGGCTACGCGGGCGCAGCCAGCTTGAAACAACTGCGTGAAAAGGCGCAGTTCACACGCATTACCAATGCTGGACTGATCGAAAGCCACCCGCATGACGTTATCATCACCAAGGAACCACCGAACTATCAGGTAGGGTAAACAAAAAAACCCCGATTTTTGGTCAAAAATCGGGGTTTTTTACTGGCATCGATTATGCTTCTGCAGTAGGCGGTGTAGGTGGTGTCTTTGGCTTGCGCTTGCGACCGCCGAAGATCAACCGCAGGCCCTTGATGAACAGATAAAGTAGTCCACCAAGGAAGAGCATGATCGGGAGCACGAGGATGATGATACGAATCAACGCATTGATCAACCATTGGAAGGCTTTGATTAGCGCCTGGAAGGATTCCTTCGCTACCCCGCCGGGTCGCCATCCGGCGACCTCGATGGGTTGCGAGAGCGCGTCGGGCGTGAGGGAAACGGTGATCGTCGCCATCGCGGCGGAACGCTCCAGGTATTGCATGCGACCCTTCGTCTGCTCGATTTCCACCTGCGTCTGGCTCAACTGCTCGTAGACTGCCAGCACGGCTTCGGTGTCCTCTGCCTGTTCCATCAACTCTTCCAGGCGCTCGGCTTTGGCTTCCAACGCGCGCAGGCGGGATTCCAGATCGACGTACTCCTGGGTCACATCTTGCGAACCGATGGTCTCCTGCGTGACCTCCATCGCCAGCGCCCGTAGATTGGACATCGTCTCGTTGAACTTGTCGGCGGGCAGGCGCAGCGTAAGCGTGATACGCCGCAAACCGCCGCTGTAATTGTAGCTGCTGGAGTTGCTAATGTAGCCGCCAATTCCTTCAACCATCTTGGTGATGTCTTCCTGGGCGACGTCAGAATCTTTGACCACGAGCGACATTTCGGCAGTATAAACGATCATCTTGGCTTGCGTCTCGCCGGCCCAGGCAGAACTATCCGAAGCAGTAAGGCTGTGTGCAGCGCCGCCAGTGGCCTCATCATACATCCGACCTTCTTCGACCGGGGCTGACGACGGCGCTGACTCCGGTGCTCTTTTCATCGCGCAGCCGGTAAAGACCAGGGCCAAAGTAAGGAATAGAACTGCCATTTTGTATTTCATAGATTTCCTCCTCAATGTCAATATGCATTAAAGACGTTGCCCGGCACGTCAAAGTTCCAGGGCCGGACTGAAACCACCGGGCTACCGTCCCATTTGCAGGCGGTCGATGAGACGCTGCGGAAGCCCACGCGCGCGCATGCGCTCCTGCGTGATTTCGACCGCGTAGGGGATGCGCCGGAATTCCCACGTCATCTGGTCGGCGTCGAGGATGGCGTAGCTGGCGCGCGGATCGCCGTCGCGGGGCTGGCCCACGCTGCCCGGGTTGAGAATCAGCCGCCGCCCAGCCAACGATAACGGTGCCCCCCAATCGGGCAACAGCACCCGCGCCTGTTTGACTTCCGCTGCCCATTCAAGCGCCAGCGGCAGGTGCGTGTGGCCGACGAGCGCGACTTGAAAATCGAACGTCAAGAAATTTTCCCTGGCCGAACGCGCATCCACCAGATATTCCCAAATCGGCTCGCGGGGGCTGCCATGCGCCAACATGAAAGTATCCATCTGCACGGTCGTCGGCAGGTCCGAGAGGAAGCTGCGATTTTCCGCAGATAGTTCCTGCTGCGTCCAGTAGAGCGCCTGGCGCGCGTCGTTATTAAAAATGAGCAAATCGGCCCGGCCAATCGCCCCCCAGTCGTGATTGCCAACAATGCACGTGAGGGGGGAATCCTGCAGGCGCTCCACACACTCGTTAGGGTTCGGCCCGTAGCCTACCACATCGCCAAGACAAAGGATGGCGTCAAAAGGTGGCGCATCCATTAACACTGTCTGAAGCGCGGGGAAATTGCCATGGATATCAGAAATCACCACATAACGCATTATCTACTCCTCAAGAAACACGGATCACTCGCACAATATACAGAATTATAACCAACCTATATAGAAATCAAACGCGCAAACTCACGTCACCGGCGGAGAAAGACTGCTGGGCGCCATCGGATAGGCGCAACCACAGCGCGCCTGTCTCGTCCACATCCTCGGCGATGCCGGTCACACTGCCGGTAGGCGTGTGGACGTGAACCTCACACCTCATCCACGCCAGGCGCTGCCGCCACAGATCGAGCATGTCCGCGCCGGCCTGCATCGCGGCGTGATAGGCCTCCACACGAGCCAGGAAAGCATCCAGTAACGCCACTCGCTCGACCGGTCGCCCACCTTCACCCAACAGGCTCGTCGCGTTAGGGGCCAGGTCGGGCAATAACTCGGCGGGCACGTTCACGTTCAGGCCAATGCCGATGACCAGGAAAGGCGGGGTGTCCGCAGCGCTCCCGATTTCGCTCAGTATTCCGGCGACCTTACGCCACATCCCATCACATGTGACGATAAGGTCGTTGGGCCACTTGAGCTGCACAGCAATGCCGGTTACAGCATCAATCGCGTCGGCCATCGCCATCCCGCTCAGCATTGTGAGACGCGGCGCGTGATAAATAAACGGTTCCGGTGGGCGAAAGAGCAACGACAGCAGCAGGCACGTACCCGGCGGCGCGCCCCACCGGCGATCCAGACGCCCCCGGCCCGCCGTCTGCTCATCGGCAACGTACACCAGCCCCCCAGCCGCACCCTGGCGACCCGCTTCCAACAGCGCAGTGTTCGTCGAGTCCACACGCTCAAAGTAGCGGATGTCCCACCCTTGACGGCAATAATCGTGCAATTCCGAAATCCGTTTCATCCGTTCAATCCGTTGACAGGTTCGCTTCTGCAAGGCCATAAACCCACTGCAAGGGGCTGACCGAAGTCCCGTTGACCCACAACTCCCAGTGCAGGTGCGGACCGGTGGAAAGGCCGGTGTTGCCGGCCGCGCCGATGATCTCGCCTTGCGTCACGGATTGCCCCACGGTCACATCGATGCGCGAAAGGTGCCAGTAACCGGTGACGATACCCCAACCATGATCAATGAGAATCGCTCTGCCGCGCACGACTAACGGTTCCGCCATAATCACGAGGCCGGAAGCGGACGCGTAAACCGGATCGCCGATTTCCACGCGGAAGTCCGTGCCCTCGTGGTAGCTGCCAAAACCGTAGCCATACGAACGTCGCGAACCGTAGTAGGAAGTGACAGCGCCCTGCACAGGATATCGGAAAGGGAATTCCCACAGCCGCTCCGCTGAACGCAGACCGCGCAATGACGCCACCTTGACGCGCTCATGCTGCGAGAGCGCCGGATCGAGCAGCGATTGGCGATCCGCGGGCAGGTCCAGGCGCTCGTAATCGTAGCGCCCCGGCGCGACGACAAGGGGCAGCGTCACGTCCGTCGTCCTGTCCTGCGTCTGGATATGGAGCGTCACATCGTAAGCGCCGGGTGTGAGCAGTGGGGGCACGCCGATGAACGCGTACAAGCGCTCCATATCTGCAGGATCATCAGCGCGCATGTAACACGATTCGGTCACGTCCTGGAAGGTGACCGTACACGCGACGGGCGTCGCCGTTTCAAGCACCAGCACTGCCGTCTGGCCGCGGGCGACAGGTTGCGGCGTCAACTGCAAGGCGACGACAGGATAGGGCAGATGCGGCGCAGCCCCATCGCCAGGCCGCATGAAAAGCGCGCCAGCAAAGAGAGGCTGCGAATTCAAGCGCAACGCCGCTCCGTAGGGGAGATCGTAGCGCAGCGCCAGTGCCAGCCGGGTATCGTCCGGGGACGCTATAACGACAACACGCGCGGGCGCGGTATCCGGCAGATAGAGCGTTTGCCCTACCCGCAGCAAGCCAGGATTGAGCAGGCGGTTGCCGCGCGCGGCGTCTTCCCACGCCAATCCCGCCGGTCGCGCCAGGGCATCCAGCGAGTCACCCAACGCAACATTGGAAGCCATCCAGAGAAGCGAGCTATCCCCCAATCGCTCCGGCAGCCGCAATGCCTGTCCAGGGTAGAGATGACGCGGATCCTGAAGTGCGTTGAGGTGCTGCAAGGTCCACACGTCGGTGCCGAAGCGCGCCGCGATGGAGGTCAGCGTGTCGCCAGGCTGCACGAGGTAGATAGGTGACGTCTCAGCCGCCGAAACCGTCTGCAGCGACCGGCCACTCACGCAAAGAAGCGTCATGAGCAGCACCGCAACACAAATCGCGCCGGAGAACGTCACGACATAGCGAAAGAAACGTTGACCCATAGAGAGGCTGGCCTCACACCGGTTCAATTGTGAGCCGTTCCCCAACCTGTACCCACGACAGCAATGCGGGCGTTGCCTCGAGGTAGTACTTGGCAGGCGCAGCCGGCGCGTAGTAGGGACGAAACGGCTTCGCCAGCTTTGCATCCACCACAGAGCCATCCGCTGCCAGCCATACTACGCCGATGGAGAAGAAAACGAAAAACATGTGGATCGACGTCGCTACGCGGCTCTCCGCACTTTCGACAAACAACAGCCCTTCATCCCCGGGCCATGAACGCCGAAAGGTCAAGCCACGCAGACGGCAGAGGAATGTGTCACAGAGACGCGCCCGCAGGGGCAACAGCGTTCCATCCTGACGACGCAAAGTCACATAGCGTGCGCTCATGCAGTCACCTCCAGGCCCTGGCTGCGCGCGATGGGCAGCAGCACGGTAAAGGTACTCCCTAGCTCGGGGGCGCTATCGACCCAAACCCGCCCGCCGTGTGCCTCGACCAGAGCCTTGACAATGGTCAGCCCGATACCCAGGCCACCGGCTTCCAGACTCAGAGGATTCTCGACCCGGTAGAAACGCTGCCAGATAAGCGCCTGCGCATCCAGTGGGATGCCGATGCCGGTGTCGGAAATCCAAATCGAGTAGTAGGTCGGCTGGCCAAGCGTGCCATAGATCGCACGCGCGCCGACGGTAATCTGCCCATCGGGATAGGTGAATTTGATCGCATTGCTCAACAAGTTATCGAGAATAAGCCGCAGCCGATTGGGGTCGGCCTCTACGAACGGCAGATCGCCGGGCATATCCAGGTCCACGGTGAGCAGCCGCTCCTCGATGCGCTCGCGATAACGGTTGATGACTTCCTGCGCCAGCACGGGAACTTCCACTTTCTGGTAATGCAAGCCCACACGCCCCTTTTCGATTTCCGCCACGGAGATGATATTATCGGTGAGCGAGGCCATGCGGGTGGTATTCTCCCGGATGACGCCCAAGAACTGCTGATACGCCACCGGAAGTTCTCCCACCATACCGGAGAGCATGACCTCGGTGTAGCCCTTAATTGCCGTAAGTGGCGTGCGCAGTTCGTGGGAGATGCTGTCGACAAACTCGCGCTTAGATTGCTCGGCCAGATACTCGCGCGTGATGTCCTGCAAAATGGCCACGACGCCTAGGCGCTGAACGTTGTTCAGCAAAACAGGCGCGGCGCTGACCCGAATGTGACGGTCAGCCAGAGTGAACATGGTCTCAAAGGGCTGGCCCAAGCTCACGAGCGACTCGGGGTCAAGTTCACTTTGCAGCGTTGGGGAAGATAAAACGTCTTTCACCGGCTTGTTGAGCACGTCCTCGCGCCGCACTTCCAGAATGCGTTCGGCCGCCTGATTGAGCAGGATGAAGCGCCCCTCGGCATCGGAAACGAGAATGCCCTCAGCCATACTTTCGAGGATGGCCTCCTCACGGCGCAGTTCGGCTTCGCGCACCTTGAGTAACTGGCTCAACTCCTGTGCCTGCGCCGCCAGCGCGCCATACAGGCGGTTGTTTTCCACTGCACCGGCAATTTGCACCGCAATCGTCGTCGCCAGCAACTCCTGCTCCGACGTAAACTGCGCCGTAGATGGCGCATTGTACGCGACGAGAACACCCATCACCCGCTCCTGACGCGTGAGCGGCTGGATCAGCAGCGGGCCTTTCTCTGCCACGCCAAGCAATTCGAAGAGGGATCGCAACTGCACAATCTCTTCTTTCGGGCCGAAGAGCAACGGCTGCTTGCGCAGGGCGAATTTCAGGTTCGGGTAATCCTTTAGTGCAATCTCCTGCGGGACCTCGGTCTTAGCGCCAAGGGTGCGATAGAGCGCCACCAGGTGCAGAATGTCGGGGTCGGATTCGTCGGTCAACATAATCGCAGCCGCGTCAGCACGTAACGCCATAGCGACACTGTCAACTACCCGCTCCAACATGCCGCGCAGATCGAGCTGTTCACCGATCGAGCGCGTCGCCTCGATGAGAAACAACAGCTCCTGACTCTGGCGCAATGCCTCCTCACTCAAATCGTGCAAGTCCTGCCGGTAGGAGGCCAGGTCCAATAGCACCGAACGGTAAAGCAAGACCGCGAAAAGCGGGTAGCCCACCAGAGAACACAAGCGGCCCAACCCTTCCCCTATGATCAGAGGCGGACCGAGAACGTGCGATCCCAACAATCCCAGAACAGCCCCAACGCCCAATAAAAGTAGGATCAGTCCCGCCCGCACCTGGTCGCCATGGCTTTTCGCTTTGAAGAAAATCAACGCGCCCCCAAAGGTAACTATGGCCGAAAGCACATACCACATGGGGACCTGCCACGAGTGAGTGTTGTAGGTTAGGGGTCTGCTAAAAGCGTCAGCATACCAGAGCAACGAGGTGATGACCAACACCACCACCCACCCGACCAACAGCAGGATCAGGAGGTGACGCCCACGCTGTTCCCAGATGCGCCAGCCGAATGCCCACACCAACAATAGAACCGAAAGCAATCCGCCGGCATACAGAAAGGGGGCGGTGATAATCGTAATCGCCGAATCTGTCTGCACATGGAATGGAGCCAATATTGCGGAGATGAGATGAATCGCCATTACACCGCCCAAAGCCGTGAGGTAAGGCTTCAGTTCGGCATTATGCGTGTGCCGCCATTCGGTCAGCACAATGCCCGCCGCCGACAACAGGCCGAGCAGCACCAACAGGTGATAGACCACGGTGCCGGGTATCGCGGTCAAAAGATAGGGCAAGAATTCAAATCCCATGGACTCGGCCTCCTTGAGAAACAATCACATTAGCGTTTGTGGGTTGTCGCTTCAACTGTGCGTCCAGCGCGATCACGTTCCGACATCAAAGGGGACGGTCACATGCCCACCGCTATCGTTGGGAACGAGCTGCTGGATGTGCAACTCGGTGGCATCCAGAAGACTCTGGCAGCGGGCGGCCAGCGCGCGCCCACGCTGGTAGAGGAGCACTGTCTGTTGCAAATCAAGCGTCCCATCCTCCAACTGTGTCACCACCGACTCCAACTCGGCCACCGCGGCCTCAAAAGGCAAGTTTTCGATCGACTCCATAAAACGACTCCTTCTTACACCCGTTGATTCAAGTACGTCACACTGCCACAAATAATTATAGCCCGGTTTTTTTTATTGTCTAAAGTCGCAGTCGCAAAGTCACAGACGTATGGAAGTTTGACGTCCCCGCTAACTCCATTATACTTGCAATATCCTCGAACGAGCAAGAGACAGATGCAGGGCTTTATCAATGTGAGGTTGTTTTGAGACAAAGTCGCCACAGAATTGCATGGCTGCTGTTTCTCCTGTTGACCATTCTCATCCTGGGCGGCGCATGGCTGTACACCAACTGGAAATCGAGCCAGACGATGCTGCCGCCTGGGTTGACCATCAACGGGTTGCCGATGGGCGGGATGACCCAGGCGCAAGCGCTGGACGCCATCGAGCAGGCCTATACCAGACCAATCACCGTTTACTACGCCAGTAAACTGACGCCGCTTTTACTGCCTGAAATGGTGGAACTGTCGGTCAATCTAGAGAAAACCACCGAAAACCTGGATGCCGTTCTCGTCTCGCAAAGCAACATCGAGGGATTTATCACCTACCTGGGAGATCGCGTGTTGCAGCGCGATCCGGAAGCCAAAGAAGTTACCGCCGTGGTAAACTACTCCCGCGAGCGAGTCGACGCGTTCCTGGCTCGCACGGCGCAGAAGTACGACCATCCACCGCAAAAACCCGTGCTGCTGTCAGAAGCAGGAACGTTCCGCCCGCCGCAAGATGGGACGACGCTAGACACCAAGGCCTCGCTGCCTTTGTTGATCAAGGCCATCCTCGCTGCCGCGCCGCAGGACCGTGAGGTGCATTTGGTCGTCGACATCGAACCCGCGCCCGAAGCGTCCTCCGACATTCTGCGCGAGTCGCTCAACGCGGCGTTAAGTGACTTCACCGGCATAGCGGGCATCTTCGCCAAGAACCTGCAACGCGGACAGGAATTCTGCTACAACTGCGACGTCGTTTTTTCGGGCGCGGGCACGCTTAAGATTCCCATTGCAGTGGGAACATACGCCACCCTCAACGCGGCCCCCGATGCCACGATGACAGAACATCTCAACACGCTGTTCGCCGAGGGCGACAACACAACGGCGAACCTGCTGCTCGGCCACATCGGCAGCGGGGACGCTTACAGCGGCGCACTGCGCGTGACCGATCTCTTGTGGAGCCTGGGATTGCGCAACAGCTTCATCGCCACGCCCTACGATGTTCCGCAAACAACCATCCCGCCGGACATCGCCGCCCTGGCGGCATCTCGCACCGACATCGACACAAACCCCGATCCGACCCTGCAAACCACTCCGATCGAAATGGGGTTATTAATGGAGGGGATGTATTACGGCGCGCAAGGTGGCGGATTCTTACTCGCGGTTTACCCGCAGGAAATCACAGCGACGGAGTGTCAGGCCATCCTCACCGGGCTGACGCAACATTCGATCAATCCACTGTTAGTTGGGGGAATGCCCGTGGGGACGCGTATGGCGCATAAACATGGCTGGTCGGGCGCAACGCACGCCGATGTCGCCCTGGTCTACGGCACGCAAGCCGACTTCGTATTGGCGGTTTACCTGTACCAGCCGGCGTGGCTGGTCTGGGATGAAAGCGCACCGACGTTTGCGACCATTGGGCAATTGGTATACCGGTTTTACAACGGGGACGAGTGAGGAAATTGAGGATTGGAGAATGGAAGACTATTGCAGGACAGGGACAAACCCTTGAGCAGCAATAATGCTCTGCCCTTCTGAGTTAAGTATCCACTGAATAAAGGCTCGCGTCAGGCCCTGCGGCTCGCCCAACGTCACCAAAAACAGCTCGCGCGAGAGCGGATAAAGTCCGGCAGCGATGGTCTCTGGCGCAGGGGGCACACCCTCAATCGCCAACGCGCGCACCTGTTCATCCAACCAGGCCGTAGACAGGTACCCTACCGCCAGCGGTTCACGTCCCACGGAGTCGGCCGAGGCCGCACTGGTGGGAGCCATTAATGCCGTCAAGGTCACACGAGTGTCGTGCATCACGCGAGCCTGGAAGAAGTCGAAATCGCCGGAGGCTTCCTCGCGACTGATGATTTGCGGAGATCCCGGCAAGCCGCCCCACGGTGCCCAATCCTCGACGCGACCGCCAAAAAGCAACCGGAGTTGTTCCAACGTCAAACCCGGAAGCCCATTGCGCGTGTTGACGATTACCGCCAGTCCATCTTGCGCAAAGGTGACCCGCCACACATTCTCCGGCACAGCCGCAGGCAGCCAAGTGAATCCCGCGATGTCGGCGTCGCCGTTGGTGAGCGCGTGCAACGCCAGTTCGTCTGCACGCTCGAGGACAACGATCTGCACTGCTGTCTCTGTGCGCTGGTAAGCGGACGCTAAAGCCATCAACAACGTTGTGAGACTTTCCGGGCACGCGATCAGGACGGGTTGAGGCGTGACCGGCACCGGGCGCGGTGTCGGCGTAGGGATCAGAGCGTCGGGCATCGTGCATGCCGATAGCACCCCGGCGAACGCCAGCAACACGGCAGTCCAACGTCTCACGCAAGGACTCCGGTCAACACCAGCAGGCCGAACGTGGCGCAGTAGAGGGCAAACGGCCACAAACTGCGCCGCCGCACCAACATCAACAAGCCAGCGATGGCCAGGTAGCCGGTAACGGCAGCCGCAAGAAAGCCCGCGCCATAGACCTGAAATTGAACCACGCCCACACCGGCGCGTACCAACTTGTACACTTGATACAGACCACCGCCGAGTACAATCGGCACCGCGAGTAGGAAACTAAAGCGCGCCGCATCCTCGCGGCGGTATCCGAGCAGCAACCCGGCGGCAATTGTTGAACCGGAGCGACTGAGGCCCGGCACAATCGCCAGTGCCTGCGCCAGGCCAATCCACAAAGCGTGCCACCATGACATTGCTGTAATAGGCAATTCCCGCTTGGCAAAATACTCCGAAATTAACAGCAATACCGCCGTCACCAGCAGAAAACCGGCGGCAGCCCTAGGCATCCCAAAAAGCTGCTCGAAGAAATCCTCCAACAACACGCCCAACACTGCGCCGGGGATCGTCGCCAGAACGATGCACCAGGCCAGGCGCGCATCCGGATCATCCAACCGCCGCTTGCGCAGGCTCGCCAGCGCCGCGAGCGCCAGTCGCCACAGATCGTTCCAAAAGTATACGATGATCGCCACCAGCGTTCCCAAATGCAGGATCGTATCCAACGCCAGGCCGGGATCAGGCCACCGCAACAGATAGGGCACAATCACCAAATGCCCTGAACTGCTCACCGGCAGAAACTCCGTCGCGCCCTGCAAGATACCCAAGAGAATAGCCTGCCAAAATCTCACGCTGTCACCTCCAGTTGTAGATGGGGGCTATCATAACAGCATCGAAAAAAAGGGCAAGAACCACAGGCGCTTGTCAAAAGGCTGATCTGCGGTATAATTCCAAACGTTCGGGGCGTAGCGCAGTTTGGTAGCGCGCACGGTTCGGGTCCGTGAGGTCTAGGGTTCAAATCCCTACGCCCCGACTGTAGACCACATGGTGCGCCACAGAAGTGGCGGCGTCGTTTTACCTAGCCGTGAGGACTCCGGTGAGCGATTTTCGTACATTGTGCAAAATTGCTGACCACACGGCTTGGCCCTCTTTCTGAGTAAAAAAAGCCCCGCGTTCATTTTCAGAAATCGTTCCTTGGATTTGCGGAACCCCTATTCAGAAAGGAGACCACACAGATGAAAAAGATCACTTTGTCCCAGGCCTTCGTTGGCTACCACCTGAGCTTACCCCCATTTGTTAGACCACAAATGGGTTAGAATAAGTTGAAACGGGGACGCTGTCATCTTGCTCCTTAGCCCCGTAATGGACCTTAACAGGCGTTGCATAGTGCAGACTCTGGTGCGGT
>Ga0209723_1000294_pt1 | contig 97024 bp, 76 predicted proteins | sample BiotimSIPDNA_2_FD_185750 | JGI IMG/M metagenome (GOLD analysis project Ga0209723, IMG submission 185750) | Anaerobic biogas reactor microbial communites from Washington, USA - Biogas_R2 time_0 SIP DNA (SPAdes) (version 2) | ecosystem: Engineered > Bioreactor > Anaerobic > Unclassified | place... | reverse complement strand
TAAAGGGGGTTTTAATGTACTTTATAACATGGTTTTATGTTCACTTTATTTCCAGCCCCCTGCCCCCTAAAGGGGGTTTAATGTACTGCTATACAGTGCAATGTGCTATATAATTAAGAATATTTTTTGGGAGTACGGTGGAAGAATTTTTCCTGTTTTGTGCTAAAGACACCCATATTTACAAGAAAAAATTACCCTTTTATTTATAAATCAATTGGTTGGCATTTTGGAGGCCTAAAAACCGCACAAAAAAGGAAAGAACTTGAAATCACTATGAATATACTGTTAAAAATAAAGGATTATCTTTGACTCTTTAAGTTATTTTACATATTTTATTTATATTTGCCATAATAAAGATTTTAAATATTAATGTTTTGTATTTTTTAGTGCGTTTTTATTAATATGACAGATCAGAATACCTGTTACAGGATTCAAGTTTTAAATATATCTTAATAAATGGCAGGACTTATTAAATTATCAATTGAATAATCAAAATTATGACGAGGAACGAAAAATTATTATCGTGGGTAAAAGAATGGGCAGATTTGTGTGAACCGGAATCGATACACTGGTGTGACGGATCTGAAGAAGAAAACAGGATATTACTTGACACTGCAGTAAAAAACGGAAGCGCCATAAAGTTAAACTCCGCTAAACGTCCGGAGTGTTATTATTTTCAGAGTGACCCCAGTGATGTTGCCCGTGTTGAAAACCGGACTTTCATCTGTTCAGAGAAAGAAGAAGATGCCGGACCAACAAATAACTGGCAGGATCCCCACAAAATGAAGAAAACACTTCGCTCACTCTATAGGGGGTGTATGAAAGGACGTATTATGTATATAATACCATTCAGCATGGGTCCTCTCGGTTTTGATATCTCACATATCGGAGTTGAAATAACAGACTCCATTTATGTTGTTACCAACATGAGGATCATGACACGTATGGGTCAGGCAGTGCTTGACGAACTGGGAGACGGCGATTTTGTACCCTGCATCCATTCAGTAGGGGCTCCTCTTAAGCCTGGAGAAAAAGACAGACCATGGCCATGTGCTCCAATGGAAAAGAAATACATAACACACTTCCCGGAAACAAATGAAATATGGTCTTTTGGAAGCGGCTATGGCGGCAATGCCCTCCTTGGCAAGAAATGTTTTGCTTTGCGTATAGCTTCCAATATGGCAAGAAGAGAAGGCTGGCTGGCTGAACATATGCTTATTATGGGAGTAACAAATCCCAAAGGTCAGAAAAAATATTTCGCAGCAGCTTTTCCCAGTGCCTGCGGAAAAACAAACCTGGCTATGCTGATCCCTACTATTCCGGGATGGAAAGTAGAATGTGTTGGCGATGATATAGCCTGGATGAAATTCGGGGCAGACGGCAGGCTGTATGCCATAAATCCGGAATACGGCTTTTTCGGTGTAGCTCCTTATACATCCATGGAAACTAATCCAAATGCCTTGCTCTCATGCAGAGCCAACACAATCTTTACGAATACGGCCCTTGCACCTGACGGCGATATCTGGTGGGAAGGTATCGGTTATGATATGCCTGATGGAACAATTACCTGGACGAACGAGAAATATGATCCCTCATCCGGGAAACCGGCAGCTAATCCAAATGCCAGATTTACTGCACCTGCAAGTCAATGTCCGGTCATCGACAGCGACTGGGAAAATCCTGCAGGAGTTCCTATATCAGCAATCCTCTTTGGAGGTCGCCGTCCCAATACCCTGCCCCTGGTCTACGAATCATTCGACTGGAATCATGGAGTTTTTATAGGATCAATTGCAGGCTCGGAGGTTACAGCTGCTGCAATAGGGCTCAAAGCAGGAGTTAGAAGAGATCCTTTTGCCATGCTTCCTTTCTGTGGATATCATATGGGAGATTATTTTAAACACTGGATAAAAATTGGCAAGGATGCGCCGGATAAAACCAAACTCCCAAAAATATTTAACGTTAACTGGTTCAGGAAAGACGCTGAAGGAAAATACCTCTGGCCTGGTTATGGCGAAAATATAAGAGTCCTTGAATGGATATTTGACAGAACCGAAAACGCTGATGTAGCCAAAAAAACACCTATTGGATATTTACCTAAAGAGGATGCTATTGATATTCAGGGCCTGGAAGAAATAAAAAATAATCTCAGTGAACTAATAAAAGTTGACAAAAGCGAATGGCTGACTGAACTGGAACTGGTAAAAACCCATTATAAAGTGTTCGGAAATAAACTGCCTTCTGAACTGTCGCAACAGCTGGAAGAATTGTGTACCCGGCTGAATAATCTATAAATATTTTTTAAGGGAAAACCCAGGGCTGACTTTCTTGGAAAAATATTCAGGGTCAGCCCTCTTTTTTATTTAGTAATGTAAGATCCCTTGCAGACTGAACAAACAGGAAGAATTTAAAAATATACTGTCCTGCTTTGTTATCCGTTCTTCTCCTACAAATTTATAATTCAATTTTTCTGCTATTTTACTTTAGTATATATTCAATTTGTATTGGTTTTTAATGATTATTTTATCTTTGCATCCTATTTTATTTTAAAATGATTGTTTTTACTTATATAATTCTTATTGTAACAGCCTATATTCTGGGATCTATTCCTTCAGCCGTGTGGGCCGGCAGATTTTTTCACGGAGTGGATGTAAGAGAACATGGAAGCGGTAATGCAGGAACAACAAATGTCATAAGAGTCCTTGGCTGGAAGACGGGTATCCCTGTATTGATTATAGATATGATTAAAGGCTGGGCAGCTACTATGCTTCCGGCATTATTTCATATCGCAGAACCAGAAAGCACCAATATTATTGTTTTTCAGATCATTGCAGGTCTCACCGCAATTACAGGTCATATCTTTCCTGTTTTTGCCGGTTTCAGAGGAGGTAAAGGTGTAGCAACCATGTTTGGAGTGCTCATCGGTATCCACCCTCTTCTCACACTTGCCTGCTTCGGAGTTTTCTTAGTGGTATTCGCTTCTACCGGCATTGTCTCTGTGTCTTCTATGAGCGCAGGAATAGCCTTCCCCGTTCTTTTACTTACTGTTTTTCACACACCCTCTGATGCTCTTAAAATATTTTCTGTAATTATTGGAATAGCTCTAATTATTACGCACAGAAAAAATATTGGCAGACTGATAAGGGGAGAAGAAAAAAAACTTTTCAGAAAGAAATCACAAGACCCGGATAATAAATAAGTCATTTATAGCACTATCAATTTCCGGATCACATGGCATGAGACCCAGCACAAGCACTGGACTCTAAAGACAGTACAAGCACCGGGAAACCGACTCCGCCGATCAAAGGAACTCGGCGAAGCCAATAAACCTGAGCATTGCATCCATCATAGTTTGATGCGAAGGCGGATTAAAACTGCTCCAGTATTTCTATTCTTTTCTCAATGGGCGGATGTGTTGCAAAAAGAGTGGAAAAAGATACTGATGAGTTTTTTAACTCTGCTTTCGGATTTTCTATGAACATCTGTGCCACATCATTTCTTTTAACAGCTTCAATTGCCGGATCACTTGAAATTTTCCTGAGTGCGGAAGCAAGGGCGAGGGGATTCCTTGTCAGCTCTGCTGAACCTGCATCTGCCAGATATTCACGTTTCCTGGAAAGAGCAAAGCGGAAAAGCGTAGCGATAAGGTAACCAGCTGCAGCAAGAACAAGTGCCACTACAACAGCTATTCCTCCTCCGTCTTTCTTTCCTCTGGATATGCTTCCAAAGCGTATTGACCGGAACAGGGCTTCCGCAATAAAAGCAAATATACCAACAAAAACTATCGAAATAATGAGAAGACGGACATCCCTGTTCCTGATATGCGTCAGCTCATGCGCTATTACAGCTTCAAGTTCTTTGTCATCAAGTTTGTTGATAATACCACGTGAAAGTGAAACGGTAAAGGTCTTTTCATTCAGTCCACTGGCAAATGCATTTAATGAATCATCCTCTATAAGCTGTATCTTAGGCATCTGCATGCCTGCTGATATACAAAGGTTCTCCACAAGATTATATACCCTTTTGTTTCCTTTTCTTTCCATAGGGCGGGATGAAGTTGCAGAGTTTATCATTCTGCTGTGAGAGAACCATGCAACGGAAAACCAGATAATTACTCCAATGGAAATCCATGGTATTGTATTCAGGAACCTGTGACTAATAAGCTGTATTCTGTCGTTCTGTAATAATTGTCCCGACTGCAAACCTTCCGGACTATTGAAAGTGGTTAAAAAGAAAAACAGCCATACCAGTCCCAGTATAACTACAGGGAACATCAGCAGGATCAGAACTGAATTTGTATTGTTCCTTCTTATCTGGCTTTGAAGGCCAAAGTATTTCATTTTATCAGAACTTGATCTCAGGTGGTTTCTCTACTGTTTCGCGTTGATCACCAAGCTCAAACATGGGTTCGCGCTTAAAGCTGAATAATGTGGCAACAATATTTGAAGGGAATACTTCTGTTGCTACATTAAGTTCCTTGGTAGCCGAGTTAAAGAAGCGTCTTGCAGCAGCAATTTTGTTCTCAACGTCGGCTATTTCATTTTGAAGATCAAGAAAATTCTGGCTGGCCTTCAGGTCAGGATAAGCTTCAACAGCTACTTTGAGACCGTCAAGAGCAGAACTAAGCCGTTGTTCCGCAGAGATTTTCTCATTTATTGAAGTAGCCTTAATTGCGTTCGCACGTGCTTCTGTTACTTCTGTGAGCACACCACGTTCATGTTGCATATACCCTCTGACAGCTTCAACAAGCTGAGGTATCATATCATGCCTCTGTTTCAGTTGAACATCAACATCGGCAAAAGCCTGTTCTCTGCCATTTCTGAGCTTTACAAGCCTGTTATAGAGAGAAACAGTCCAAACGATCAATAAAAAAATGATCCCAATAATTACCAGAAAAAAGCCCATTTTAGTTTTTTTTAAATTATTTAAATGAAGTTAACCTGTATATGAGATATTAAATATATAAAAAATAACTATAACTCTTTATTTTAGTTTCTCCAGGGTTTCTTTTATCCTCTTTACAGCTTCAATCAGCAGCTCATCAGAGGTAGCATAAGATAATCTGATACACTTAGGCGCACCGAAAGCATCTCCTCCAACAACTGCGACCTGTGCCTTCTCAAGCAGGTAAATGGCTAATTCGTCAGCAGTATTGATAGTCTTTTCACCATCTGTTTTCCCAAGATAAAAACTTATATCGGGCATAATGTAAAAAGCGCCTTCGGGTATCCTGAATTTAATTCCTTCTATACCCCGGAGAAGGTTACATATTAAATCACGTCGCCTGAGAAAAGCATCTCTCATCATTTTGCGTGAACCATCATCACGTGTAAGAGCTGCTACAGCAGCTTTCTGTGCTATTGTGCATACTCCTGAAGTGAACTGACTCTGTAATTTGTCACAGGCCTTTGCTATCCAGAGCGGAGCACCGATATAACCTAACCTCCAGCCTGTCATGGCATAACTCTTTGATATACCATTCACTGTTATAACCCGGTCATAAATAAAATCAAAAGAAGCCAGACTTACATGCTCCCCGGAGAACAGGATATGCTCATATATCTCATCAGTCATGACAAACAATCCTTCATGTTTCTCTATTACCCTGGCTATAGCTTCCAACTCATCACCTGAATAAACCATACCTGTCGGATTGGAGGGAGAATTAAAAATAATAATCCTTGTCTTAGCTGTGATTGCTGCTTCTAACTGATCAGGTGATATTTTAAAATCGTCATCTATCGTGGCCTCTACAATAACCGGCTTGCCACCTGCCAACAATACCTGATCATAATAACTCACCCAGTAAGGTGCAGGTATAATAACTTCATCACCCGGATTAACAATACATAAAAGAACATTTATGAGAGAATGCTTTCCTCCTGCAGAAACAACTATTTGCTCAGGAGCATATCTTATTCCATTTTCTTCCCTGAATTTCTTTGATACAGCTTCTCTTAAGTCATTAAACCCTGATACAGGAGGGTATTTTGAGAAATTGTCATCAATTGCTTTTTTACCGGCATCTTTAATATATTCAGGGGTATTGAAATCAGGCTCCCCTACACTGAGACTTATTATATCAAAACCCATGGCTTTCAATTCTCTGCTTTTCTGAGCCATTGCCAGGGTGGCAGAAGCTGATAATGATTTGATTCTGTCTGATAAATACTCCATACTTTGCTTTTTTTTTGTTAAAATTATGACAATAATGACCAGCTTCAAATATATATTTAAAAACAATAAGTCAATCAACTAACAAATGTTTAATCACTATCTGCATATATTTTTTCCCCATGGCTTACAAACAAACAGCAGCAAAATTATTTTTGGGAATGAATAATAAATAAATCATATGTTTGTATATTGTATTCAAATACTTCAAAAATGGAAATCCTGGCAGATATTCTCAAAATAACGATACCCGGTTTACTTGTCCTTTTAACAGCTTTACTGCTGTTAAACAGGATGATAAAGAATGACCAGGAAAAAAGAAAGCAGGAATTGATACTGCAGAACAGCAACACGGTTACACCACTCAAACTGCAGGCTTATGAAAGGATCGTTCTTTTCCTTGAAAGGATCTCACTTGAATCAATGCTCCTCAGAACAAGTAAACCCGGCATGAGTGCCATGCAACTTCATTCGGCTCTCCTTTCGACAATCAGAAGTGAGTTTGAACACAATTTGTCACAACAAATATATATGAGTCCTAAGGCATGGGAAGTTGTCAGAAATGCCCGGTCTAATATGATTAAAATAATAAACGGCCAGGCCGAAAAAATGCCGGAAAAAGCAACATCTGTCGAGTTGAGTAAAAGGCTGCTGGAGACTCTGATGGAACTGGATAAAGAACCCACAAGAGCAGCGATAGACTATATCAAGGGCGAAGTTAGCAGAATGATATGATATGTTCTATAGACAGGAAAATGATTAAATGACAGCCAGATACTTCAAATGTTTTTCATTCCTGGGGCAAAAGCTTAATTAGTCTTTCTTTCTGTCTGCTAATGCTCCGTTATTTAACCATAGAGTAACCCTGCCCATCCTGTCATAAGGTGGGAAAGTATGCATCCCACATGTTACAACATCTATAAGACCATCATTATTAAAATCACCCGGTTCACAACAAAGAAGATGAGTAGGGTTATTTGTTATTTCATGTTTAATAAACTGTACATTATCAATATTTTCGAGCCAAACCATACTCTGTGCTTCGGGATCATCCCATAAATTCCAGGTACTAACAGCAAAAAAATCTATATCACCATCATTATCAATATCGGCAGGCTTCATGTAAGTCGCACCAGTCAGATAACATAATCTCCGAAACTCAAAATTGAGGTCACCTTTGTTTTCAAGTATATTTGCGCCATGCCATGGACGACCCTGTGGAGGGATATAGTCAAAGGCATCTCCGTTGGTATACAATATATCCTGATCACCGTCTTTGTCATAATCATATACTGTCATCATACTTGAGCCAAAATCTTCATTACTGGATTTGAATAACAGGTTAGCCTTGAAATTACCTTCCCCATCATTTTCAAAACAATATATCTCTTCCCATTCCTGGCTGACCAGCACAAGAATATCATTATCACCATCATGGTCAATGTCAAGGATTTCCACATTGATAGGGCCAGACAGATACTGAAGATTGTGGCTTTTAAAATTCCAGTTCCCAAGGTTCTCAATCCAGCGTGTCTCTCCGTCGTCATACCCAAACTGGGCAACAGCAAGATCCATATCTCCATCTCCATCAAGATCTCCCGCTCTTACGTCCGAAACCCGGGCAATTTTTTCGGCTGCTATATGTTTTGTGAAATTATATGATCCATCATTTTCCAGTATCACTACTGATCCTATTTTATCGTTGTTCGGAAACAACATACCCAGAACACCAACCATAAGGTCCATATCTCCATCAAAATCAAAATCGATAGCCTGGATATGTGAAGGTGCAATAATCCCTTCTGCAAGAATCTTTTCCTGATACTCACCCTCCGGAAACTGATGTATCCAAGAGATTGTATTATGACGGGAATCACAAACAAGTACATCCAAAAGTCCGTCTTTATCAAGATCTGTTGCTGAAATATGCGAAATAAGAGGCGGCTCATCAAAGTCATCTCCAATGGCAACAGGCACAAGAAAATCTATTTTTTCTCCTGTCAGTTCATCCTGCTTTCTTGTTCCAAAAAAATCCGCACTGTCCGCAGATTTTTTTACCAGGCGCATCAATACCTCTCTGTAGCCCAGACCGCTCCTTTTTGTCTGATAATTAATAAACAAAAGCGGTATTGCCAAAAGGAAAACCAATATTATAATTAGAGGAATAAAATTCCGGACCTTTTTCTTCTTCTCTGAAGAAAATTTTTCTTTAGCCATTAAAGAATATTTGGGTTAAATCATTAATTAATTCAAAAAGCCGCGTAAAACTAATGAAAAAAGATTAACTCTTCAAGGACCCTAAGAAGAAAGACAGAGCCTTCCGGGTAACAGTCTGCAACAAAAAAGATTCCTCTAATATGATTTAGCAACTTGTATGTTTTTTTAAGATATTTTAAACTTTTCCCTAACTAAAAGACAAAAATAAAGACATATATTTGCTTATGCCTTGTGCATTTTCAATCAAATCATTTATAGGCAAGTTGAAGACATTCAGGAATGATATTCTGATAATTTTTATTTTTGGTCTGATCCCGGCATTAGTGTCTCAGTTTTTTGTTGCCGAACCATCTGGCAGACACATTCATGTAAAAAATTTCAGATACGGCAAAGATCCTTCGGTAATAAGAGTTAACCGTGGCGACACCCTGCATCTGACTTTTTCCACAGAAGATACGGGTCATTCATTTTTTTTAGAGGAATTCGATATAGATGCAAAAATTAGTCCGGCACGCGAATATGTAGAAGTATTTAAGGCAAGTGATCCCACCGAGGAACCTTTCCTGACAAAAGAACTGAGCATAGTGGCCAGACATAAAGGCATCCGCAACTGGCTTGTGTCAAAAAACCAGTACAGGTGTCATGTTTGGTGTGGTCCTATGCATGCATTTGAGTCAGGAAAACTGGTAATTATGCCAAATACCCTGCTGATGTTCAGTTTGGGTTGTATTGCAGGAATACTGTTCTTATGGATAAGAAAGTTTTTCTATGGTAATTATAATGAGTCAGCAAAGGAAAGGGAAGGATATCATGACTTACTGAAGAAAGAAGGGATTCTCAAAAAAATACTTGTATCGCGGTGGCCTCAGATCATTGTCACTATTTTTGCCATGATGATGATCTACATTGTCATTCTCACCTCGCTCTTTGGCACAAAAATGTCTGGACGTAATCTGGGGGTGTTACTAATGTGGGCTGTATGGCTTTTTTTGCTTGTGGCAATACTTACTCCTTTTTTCGGAAGAATCTGGTGTACTGTATGTCCCTTACCATTTCTGGGTGATCTGATCCAGCGCAGATCATTTTTCAACCCGGTTAAAGGGAAAACGAACGGCTATTATAACAAGTTTTTTGGTCTTTCCCTGAAATGGCCTGACCGCTTACAGAACAACTGGCTTAAACTATTCTTTTTCCTCACTCTGGCCAGTTTTTCAACTACAATGGTTGCTGATCCTAAAATATCAGGTGTAGTTGTTATTATACTTATCCTTATTCCTACAATAATGGCACTGGTTTGGGATTCCAGAGCCTTCTGCAGATATGTATGCCCTGTTAGTGTTTTTCTGGGGCCTTTTGCAAAAAACAGCCCCATAGCTCTCCGTAACAGATCACAACAGGTATGTAATGATTGTACAGCCAGTTTTTGTGAAAAAGGCAACATGAAGGGATGGGCATGTCCTTATGGCCTTAATGTGGGAGAAATCAAGAATAACAATGATTGCGGATTATGCTTTGAATGTCTCAGAAGCTGCCCCTATAATAACGTAACTCTTTACAGAAGGCCCTTTGCGTCAGAAACAGATGTCAGAAACTATGCTGAAGCATGGGGTATAATCGTTGTCTTTACTCTCGCTATTGTCTATAGCCTCTTATACCAGGGACACTGGCCGGTAATTCGTGATTATGTCAATATACTGGATAAGAAAAACTGGGATCTTTTCGGTATATATATACTTGTACTCTGGACTGTATCGCTGGTAATTATGCCTTCAATCATCTATTTTTTGTCAGTGTTGGGCATAAAATCTTCAGGAATAGGATCGGATTCTAAAAATGCTTTCATGAAATCAGCGGGAAGCCTTTTCCCTCTTGGACTTATGTTATGGATAGCATTTGTAATACCAATGCTTTCTGTAAATATAACTTTTATTATCCAGTCATTTTCAGATCCTTTCGGATGGGGATGGGATTTCTTTGGCACTGCGAATATCCCGTGGCACCAGTTTATGCCAGGAATGATACCATGGATACAGGCATTGTTGATAATATCTGGATTCTCACTGAGCCTGAGAAACCTTAAAAGAAGCTGGTTATCCGAAAACATGTCTCACCGGCAACTTTTCCTGATTACTCTGCCTATGGCGGTTTTCATTTTTGCAGTAAGCGTTCTATTGATATTGTTTTTTACCAATTAAGATAATGTTTTAAACCCTCCCTGCATGAATAAATGCCAGGAATTAGTATACTAAATATTAAAAGGATAAATGTTTTTCGAAGATAAAGTTATCCTCAGCTAAGAGTAAAATTAAATTATGACCATTGATTCAAACAATATGAAGAAAATCACTATTCTGGCTTTTGCAATTACGGTTCTGTTTGTTATTGTTAAAACGGTCAATAATTCACACTACCGTAACAGAATACCCGATATTCCTGATTTATCTGCATTAAATACCAATCTTCAGAATCAGATCAGGGATGCCGACCAGGACGCACATAAAAAGCCTACTGTAAACAATCTTGGGATACTGGGAACAGTATATCATTCAAGCCTCTATTATGAACAGGCAGAAGAATGTTATAAACTGGCCATAAAGAAAAACCCTTCCAAATGGATATGGAGTTATTATCTGGGTTGCATATACAAGGAACTGGGCAAGCCTGAAGATGCTGTTGAAAATTTTGTAAGGGTTCTTAAAAAGAATCCTGAAGCTTTTCATGCCCAATATTATATAGGTGAAGGATACCGTGACCTAGGAATGAACGATAAGGCTATCTCAGCTTTCGGGGAGATTGCCTGGAAAAATGGAGAATTTGATAAAGGCAGTAAAAATTTCCGCAATGATTATTTCTCTCTTGACATATATGCAAAGTATCAAATAGCAAGGATCCATTATGTTAACAGCGATTTTGAAGCATCACAGAAAGAGCTTGTGAAAATAATGGATCAAAACAGTGCTTATGGCCCGGCTTTAAGGCTCCTGGGAAGTATATTTAATGCCAGTGGTGATACAATTACAGGGAATGAATATCTCACAAGATCAATGGAACTGTTCCATTTGACCACTCCTGTCGACACACTGCTCGATATTCTGGCCTTCCGGTCAACTTCAGAGGCCTATATCCTTAAACAAATAGATAAAGCCGATTACGATTCAGATTTTGAATGGGCAGTCACTCTTGCAAATAATGCTTTAAAATATACTCCTGATAATAAATATGCAATATCCAAAGCTGTTAAACTATTTCTCAGGACTGAATTTGGGCTAAGAGCTTTAAGCTTGCTTGACAAACATTACAAGGATTTCAGTGAAGATTTCACGGAACTGAAAGATGTTGCAGACTTGTTATACAGAAACCATTTCTATACAGAAGCATATAATTATTATGAAAAAGCTTCTGAACTGCATCCTGAGGATACAGGTCTTCAGGCAAATATGGCTCTTAGCCTTCTGGGTCAGGGAGAAAAAGATAAAGTTAAAGATCTTATAAACCTTTATGTTAAAAAAAATCCTGCGAACCCGGATATTTTATCCAATGCCGTTTATATTTCTTTTCTGATGGATGAGGTTACTACTTCAGAATGTTACCTTGGAAGACTTATGAGTATCTCTCCCTCATCTTCAAAAGGTCTTCTCTTATCAGGATTATTAAAGGAGAAAGAAGGTAATCTTACAGAAGCTCAGTCGTTATATGAAAAAAGTCAAAAAATCGATCCCGAATTGATCACTATTGAGTCTCTTGGGAACTTATTGGTAAAACAGAAAAAGTATCAGGAGGCCATCGGGCATTTCAGTCTTGCACTTGAAGTATTCCCCAATGAGCCCTTTATTCTCCGTCAACTGGGGTCTTTACTGGTAAACAATTCTGATACTGCTTCTCTCAATTATAAAAAAGGAATACAATACCTTGAAAGAGTTCTTTTTCACAGGTCATGTCCATACGAGTATTTATCATCAACTGCGGCAGATCTTTCAGCAATTTATGCCAAAACAGGCATCAATAAAAAAGCAAAAGCCTATGATGAACTTGTTACGGGCCTCCGTCAGGCAGAGACATCGCCACGTGATCTCATAATAAAACTAATGAAGCAGCTTAAATAGCCCAGTATTTAAGCTGCCGATACCTTTACCAGGCTTCTGCCGGAATATTTCTCTCCTGAGTATCTACTACTTACAAGAGATCGATACTGCGTTTAACAAATGTACTAAGGTCTTCACCCTTAAGCATATTGTTTGCCAGCAATGCAAGATCAGTAAGCTGTTTTACAGTCTTGTTCTCCTGTCCGAATGTCTCAAGGATTTGTTTTCTCTTGTTCTCTGTTTCCTGAATCTCTTTCTTCAGCTTATCCAGATCATCTTTTTCCGCCTGGGAAATTTCGTCTTCCTTTTTCTTTTTGTGTTCTTTCTCCATGAAGTCAAGCTCTTCCTTAAGCCTTTTAAGCTCTTTGCTGTTTTCAGACAGCTTGCCGCCTACACTGGTCTTCAGATCATCACTTATCTTTACAATAAGATTATGATTTGGATTGACAACGAGGTTATAGCTATCGGGCAACTCTCCGTAAAAATTCATACCTCCTCCCAGTTGTGACATATCTTTCATCCGTCTCATGAATTCCGACTGGGTAATCTGAACCGGAACTTCATTCTCGTCAAGCGCCTCAATAACTACATTATACATCTCTCCTGATTTTCCCTTCAGAGAGAAAACACCCTTCATATCTTCTTTCTGTTCGTCAGTCAGCTTCGATTCACGAACTTCTTCTTTCTGTATCAGGTTCTCTATAACATCCGAATCGACTCTGACAAATCTGGAATCTTTGAATTTTGTTTCAAGATGATTAATAAGATGAATATCAAGCTGTCCATCCATTTGGAGAACATCATATCCTTTATTTTTTGCTTTTTCAATATATGTGAATTGATCTGTCTTATTGGTTGAATATAAATAGATAAGAGTTTTATTCTTGTCTGTCTGGTTCTCCTTTATCAGGTTTTCATATTCTTCAAAAGTGAAATATTTATCATCGGTATTTTTAAGCAGTGCAAATTTCGTAGCTTTTTCATAAAATTTCTCCTCTGTTATCATCCCATAATCAATAAACAATTTCAGACTATCCCATTTTTTTTCAAATTTAGTGCGGTTCTTCCTGAATATTTCCGAAAGCCTGTCGGCAACTTTTTTTGTAATATGTCCGGATATTTTCTTGACATTGGAATCGCTTTGAAGATAGCTTCGTGACACATTAAGAGGAATATCTGGAGAGTCTATCACACCATGCAGTAAAGTAAGAAATTCCGGAACAATACCTTCCACGGAATCAGTTACAAAAACCTGATTACAATATAATTGTATTTTATTTTTCTGTATCTCAATATTGTTTTTGATCTTGGGGAAATAAAGAATGCCCGTCAGTTTAAAGGGATAATCAACATTCAAATGAATATTGAACAGGGGATCATCTCCCATAGGATATAATTCCCTGTAAAAATTACTGTAATCCTCTTCTTTCAGATCGGAAGGCTTAAGTGTCCAGGCCGGTTTTGTATTATTTATTATTTTATCTTTTCCGGTATCAATATATTTACCATCTTTCCACTCCTGTTCTTTTCCAAAGGCTATTTCAACCGGAAGAAATTTACAGTACTTTTTAAGTAATTGCTCAATTTTATTTTCTTCAAGAAAATCTTTTGAGTCCTTATCAATATGCAGAATCACATCTGTTCCCCGTTCAGTTTTCTGTACTTCGTCAATGGTAAATTCGGGAGTGCCGTCACAGGTCCATTTGACTGCCGGAGCATCTTCCTGCCATGATTTGGTGACAACTTCCACTTTATCCGAAACCATAAATGCTGAATAAAAACCCAGTCCAAAATGACCTATTATTGAATTTGCCTTATCTTTATATTTATCAAGAAAATCGTTTGCACTCGAAAAAGCAATCTGGTTAAGGTACTTATCCAGTTCTTCGCGGGTCATACCAATACCCTTATCGCTGACCTTAATAGTTTTCTTCTTCCTGTCTGTCTCTACCCTTATGGTCACATCTCCTGTCTCTCCCTTAAATTCTCCGGCAGTTGCCATCGCATTTAGCTTTTGCGTCGCATCTACTGCATTTGAAATAAGTTCTCGCAGGAAAATTTCATGATCAGAATAGAGGAACTTCTTTATTATTGGAAAAATGTTCTCGGTTGTAACTCCAATTTTGCCTGTCTGCATATCATATATTTTTTAGTTCAACGAGTATTATCGGCATCCCTCTTTCAAAAGATGTGCCAGCTGCAAATACTGACAAATAGTCACTTCAGACCGGCAGTCAGTCAGACAGCACCGGAAAATACTTCTTAAAAAAAATGAGGGAATCTGAAATATGCTACCAGAACAATTATGGCAGCAAGAAACAAAAAGACGAAAAGGACATACAGGGATATATTTCTGCGTATTTTGTATTTATTTATCTTATATTCACTTATTAACCGTTTGGTTATATTGTGGATTCTGAGAATTGCACTGGAGTTCTTTGGAATATAAGCATCAATGATACCCATTACATTCTTTTTCAATGCTTCCATTCTGTCTTCGGGCCCCAGCAGAATAATGCCCGTATTCTGATCAATGGCTTTAACTTCTTTCACTATTTTCCTGGTACGTCTATAATCATCCGTAGTTTCAGAGACTCCTATAATGGTAATCTTGCATGAGCTGTTCTCTTTTTGCTTTCTCAGGTGATCAATAAACTCCTCGCTCGTAATGAACGATTTGACATCATATCTTGAATTATCCGGGAATCTCTTTTTTAATTCTCCGGTAAAACTCCGGTGATCATCCAGACAAATCATATATGTCATTTTTGTGACATCCATACAGAAACAGTTTTATGCCTGTTTATTTCAGCTCCTTTATATCAACATCCTTAACGAAATTCCAGTATCCTTTTTTAAGTCTGTATCCGTCAAGAGCAATTCCTGCACCATATTGCCCATTGCCGCCTGAATGTCCTGTGGCAAAAGCATCCAGCCGATCAAAGACAATAAGTCTGTTTGAACCTATTCGTAATGAGACCAGACCTTCAGCAGAATACTCCAGTACTTCCCGGAATCTGTTTTCATTGTCTCTGATGAAACATGGTCTGCCAAAAATTATTTCACCGTTCTCTCCAAAGCTAAGGACTTCAATTATTTTTCTTGACAGATAAAGGTTATCGGTATCAAGACCTAAGAGAATATAGCAGGTTTCCTTTTCATTTCTGAAGGGTCTGATATCATAATATAGAGCTCCATACCAGTTTCTTTCAGTATAGACAGTATCATTACTGATTGTTTCAGGCTGGTTTTCCCCTTCGAGTCTGAACACTATCTTTCCGCTCTTTTTCGTATCTCTTTTTACTAAATAGAGAAAATATTTATTAGGTCCCTGCCGCAGAGGTATATTCCATGTTATTATTTTTATTTTTTCGTCAGGAGAATCAATCTGCCCCAGGTATTTAAGATCAGTGAACCGGTGGTCAAATACAGAATCAGACATAACATAATCGTCGACAAGTAATCTGACTGAATCGTTAAGTTGTAGTTTTTCACTGTCATTTTTACTGACAAGTATTTTTTCAAAAAGTTCTTCGAGCTGGATTGAAATATCGTTTCCGGAGCTTTGACCGGTAAGAATACTGGAATTGAAGATGAAAAAGTAAAGCAATAATAATTTCAGATTACTCATTTTCCTTTTCCCTTTACATTTTCCACTGCATCATCCATCAGACACTTAAGTTGTTCACAGGCTTCTATAATAACGTCATCCTCAATCACAAGAGGAGGAGCTATTCTGAAAGCAGTATCACAAAAAAGGAAATAATCCAGAATGACACCATATCTTGGAGCATTTGCGATTATATATTGCACATATTCCGGTTTTTCAACCTCTACAGCAAGCAACAGGCCTTCTCCTCTTATATCCTTCACAAGATCATGTTTCAGTTCTTTTCTAAAGAGTTCTGATTTTTCTTTGCATTTTTCGTATGGCTTATTTTCAAGCAGTACTTCAAATGAAGCCAGTCCGGCTGCACAACACACGGGGTGACCACCGAAGGTTGTAATATGTCCTAATTGTGGATCATTACTGAGCAAAGACATTAATTCGTTTGAGGATATAAAAGCCCCCAGGGGCATTCCTCCACCCAGCGCTTTCGCAAGCACCAGTATATTGGGAACGACATCGAATCTATGGAGGGCAAAAAGATGACCAAGGCGTCCGAAACCTGTTTGCACTTCATCGAAAATCAAAAGGACCCCCTTTTCGCTACATCTCTCTCTGATTTTTTTCAGGTAACCATCCTCTGGAATAACAACACCGGCTTCTGCCTGAACAGGTTCAATAATAACACAGGCAGCTTTTTCATCTATCATATCGAGTGCACCTGAATCATTGAAATCCAGTTGCAGAATATCAGGCAAGAGAGGCCGGAATGGATTTTTATATACTTCTTTTCCCTGAATGCTAAGGGCTCCGTGTGTACTCCCATGGTAGGAATTCCTTAAAGATATTATTCTTGTTCGTCCTGTAGCCCTTTTCGCCAGTTTGAGGGCTCCTTCCACAGCTTCGCTGCCGGAATTTACGAAATAACAAACATCCAGACCATCGGGAAGCATTTCACTTAACCGGCGGGCATATTTAACCTGCGGGCTTTGTACAATTTCACCATAGACCATCAGGTGAAGGTAAGAGTCTGCTTGTCTGTGTATAGCATCAATAACTCTCGGGTGTCTGTGACCGATATTACTCACTGACACACCCGATATCAGATCAATGTATTTCTCACCTGACGGGCCGTACATAAAAACCCCTTCTGCCTTTTCTATCTCAAGCATCAGGGGATAATGTGATGTCTGACCGAGGTGTAAGAGAAAAAGTTGACGATTAGTAAGCATTTATTATGACAGAAATTATCTGGTCATGACGTTAATATCATCCAGTAATGACTCTCTGAATGATTTTCCGACCGGAATACTTTTTATAGTATCTCCAACCATAAGGTCAAGAGAACTTTCCTTAATGGCCTGAATCATACTCTTGTTTATTATGAACGAGCGGTGAACCCTTATAAATACTCCTGAGGGAAGCTGACTCTCCATGGCTTTCATGGTAAAATGAATAGTGTACCTGTCATCATTGGTAGTAAGGGTCACATAATTTTCAAGAGCTTCGATATAGATAATATCTTTAAGTTTAAGTTTTACAAGAGAAGATCCCTTTTTAATAAAGATCTCTTCATCACCCGTATTCGATATTTCTTTACGTGAATAATACCTGATAGTCTTATCAATAGCCTTACAGAAACGTCCGTAAGAAATAGGTTTCAGCAGGTAATCAACAACATTGAAGTCAAATGCCTTTAAAGCATATTCTTCTGTGGCTGTCACTATAATGATGTTGGGAGGATTATCGAGACTGTTTATGAAATCGAATCCATCTAACTCCGGCATGTGAATATCGAGAATAACGAGGTCGATATCCCGGCGTTTGGTAATAATATTTCTTGCTTCCACAGAATCGCTGAAAGTACCTGCCAGATTAAGAGATGAGCATTTAGCCACATACCCTTCCAGTATTTTACAACTCATCTGATCGTCATCAACGATAATACAATTCATATCACACCCTCCGGAAAATATCTAAATCAAAAATAATAAAAAAAACAAATCAAACCATTTTATCCGTCTGTTTTTCGCATAATTTACATCATTCAGTTAACAGACAGACATTATATTTTGTTTACAAAGGATAATTACAGAAAAAAAAAAGGGTGCCATTAATGACACCCTACAGACAATCTCATCGTTAAAAATTATAGGCTTTTGTCAAGTGCAGGAGCTGCTTTGAATTTAACGACTTTTTTGGCAGGTACATTAAGTTTTGCACCTGTACGTGGATTACGAACCACTCTGGCACTTCTTTTGGCTACTTTAAAAGTGCCAAGGCCGGGAAGCTGAAGCCTCTGGCCTTTTTTCATTGCTGTCCCTACGGATGCAACGAAAGCATTCAAAGCGTTTCCTGAATCTTTAATAGTCAGACCAGTCTCCTTGGCAATTGCAGCAACTAAATCTTTTTTTGTCATGATAATAGAATTAAAAGGTTAGACCTGTTTATTTATTAAATACAAATTTATTTTATTTAATTTCATATGCAAATTTATTTTGGCGTTTTTCTCCAAATAGTGAGCCTTTTAGGTAAAAAATTATGTTTTTTTCGTACCACCGACTGTGTTATGCAACATATCACAAAGCCCCTTTAATCGCCAATTTGAACAATTTTGAAAAAAATAAGTGTTTAAATCCTGTTAATAAATTACATATATATCTGTTTATCTTTGTTTTACATATTTTTGCACAAGCTAGGAACAATATAAAAAAATATTATCTTTGCGGCTGCAGATAAAAAATCAGGCTTTTGTTCTTTTGTTAATGAATATTTTTGTCTGTTCAGTTTTTTTTTTTAATGAAGGAGAAATGGCAGAGTGGTCGAATGCGGCGGTCTTGAAAACCGTTGTCCGCCTATCGGTGGACCGGGGGTTCGAATCCCTCTTTCTCCGCCAGAGTTAAATGATCCCGCGTCAGCGGGATCGTTTATCTTAACGAAGATACAAAGGAAGCTTGCTTCCTGAAGTATCTGAGGGAAGATAAACGAGACCCGAAGGGTCATTTAACTCTGTCAGCACCTCCCCCGGGGATCACGAGCGAAGCGAGTAATCCCTCCTTTTAAACACGAAAATTTATTTATACAAAAGGAAGCTTGCTTCCTGAAGTATCTGAGGGAAGATAAACGAGACCCGAAGGGTCATTTAACTCTGTCAGCACCTCCCCCGGGGATCACGAGCGAAGCGAGTAATCCCTCCTTCTACACACGAAAAATTATTTATACAAAAGGAAGCTTGCTTCCTGAAGTATCTGAGGGAAGATAAACGAGACCCGAAGGGTCATTTAACTCTGTCTGCACCCCCCCAGGGGATCACGAGCGAAGCGAGTAATCCCTCCTTCTACACACGAAAAATTATTTATACAAAGGAAGCTTGCTTCCTGAAGTATCTAAAGTAAGATAAAGAGCAAGGTATCTCAAAAGGGCACCTTCTTTTATATGTTCATTTCTTTTTGTTCGTCCAAAAAGAAACGAACCAAAGAAAAAGGGCGCCGGAAATGATAACTTCAGCCTTTTTTGGCAAAATGCCTTTGGCCTCACGCTCCCAAAAAAGGCTGAAGTTCGCACCATTTCCGGTTTGCCACCGCACCTTCCGCCCGAAATTATTATTAATAAGAGATGTATAGTATTAAAAGAGGTCTTCACCCAGATTGGTTTACTACTGGTTGACAATAAAATAATAACATTAAAGGAAGCTTATCTGGATAGTACAGAGATTATATCACAGTAAACCCTGAAGTATCTAAAGTAAGATAAAGAGCAAGGTATCTCAAAAGGGCACCTTCTTTTTTATATGACCAATGAAATAATATTTAAATAATCGTATGAAAAAGGGCGCCGGAAATGATAAGAGATGTAAAGTGTTGAAAAGAAGGGGAATGCAGTAGAAGTAAGAGCAAGGAGAGGTTAAGGAGCAAGCTAAGTATAAAATATCGAAGTCAGAGACCTGTTGATATTGAAGCCGTTTTTGGAATTATAAAAGAGAATAGAAATTACAGGAATTTTTGCTCAGAGGACTTGAAAAGGTAGAAATAGAGGTTGGATTATTGGCCTTAGCACACTTTTAGGATGTACAGGCAACCTACCCTTACCTTCTGGATACTTAAAATGAAAATTGATACTTCCATGTGTCAGGAAAGCACAGGGTACAGGTGCACAATGCATAATTATATCAAATTTATTTGAAAGCTATGGATTCAGCAGATAAGAGCTGAACGGATCAGTCATATACTCTTTTAAGGAACATTCTCTCTGCAAGAGAGATACTTAAAGTCATCCGCAGATAATTTTCTTTGATCAGGTCGTCCTTCGTTGTTCCCCGTCTTCCGTAAACAAGACCTATATTCAACATACCACCTGTTCTGAATGGTAATCCTGCGCCGGCTGTTATTTCAAGATTAAGTGGATTTTCACCTCTCAGGGTGAGGTACGAATTTGACAATGAAATACCGGTCTGGTAGATAATTGAATTTAAATAAGACTGCCCGGAGTATAATCCAGGTGATAACTCCATTCCTAAATTTACTGTATGGGTATCGGTAAATTTTCTATCGACATCATTTCCCCTGATCATTGACCAGCGGTTATAACGATAATCGGCTGCAAATGTCATCCTGTTGGCTGTAAGAGACAAGCCTGCTGCCCAGTTCCCGGGATTTTTCATTGTGGATGATTCTATCCTGTCATCATAGACGGTATTCCCGGCACCATCAATTACCATAAGTTTATTTGTAAACAACAGTTTATTATCATAACCATATGTGAGTCCAGCAGCAAAATGAAGTTCATCTGAAAAAGTTACTCTGTAGAGCATCCCCAGCGAAAAAGAAAAAGTCCTTGCAACAGAATTTTCCCTTATTTTTATTCCGCTCTGTGTAACATCTCTGTCAATGTTACCATAAAGCATCATCATATCGGCTCCCAAAGACAAGCCCCTAGTTAATCTAACAGAATTAAGCAATGAAATACGGTTTACCCCCCCTGCCCCTTCATAAAGGGTTTCAGTCATATCATCTGTACCTTCAATGTATGCATCCTTCCGGACTTTATAGCTCACCGTTGAATAGGGTTGAAATGTTACTGCTCCAGACCACCAATTTGTTATATGCAGACCGGCAGTTATCCGGTTGAAATTGGCACTGAATGATTTTTGGGATTCACCGTTGGAAGAAAAGCGAGAACCTTTTGCTGATCCGGCCATATCAAAAATAAAGGTATTGGAATCGAGAGCTGCAAGAGCTGCAGGATTGGCGGTATTGAGCAAATGCCCTCCGGCAAGACCTGTCAGGGCTGATGCCATCCCTGTTGTACGACCTGTTTCACTTAAGTGAATATCTCCGATACCAAAGATTGAATAAGGAGACACATTCAATTCCTGTGCCGTCATTGTGCTGAACGACAATAACAATAAAAATAAGCCTGTAATTATTCTACTTCCCGTCATATATCAGATAAGAGATTTTCAGTTTAATTCTGTTCGTTGGATGTGAATAATCTCCGGCAACAAGAGTATTCAGTGTCATAGAAAGATCGTCTGACGGAATAATGAGATTGAGATTCCTCTTGTGTATCCCGAATGCCCCAAGCTGATCCTGCAGAAAAGAAGTTATATCATATGTATAGTAAGTATCAAGACCATATAATTCATCAACAACCAGATTACCTGTCTGAGGAACCTGTGAGGAATAGTTGGTCACAAATCCCTGTGATATATTATTCTCATCCGAAATAAATAAGGAAAGCTTTTTCGGAAGCGGACTGGTTTCTCCGTATGAATTTTTCACAGGATAAACAACAAGTACAGCTGATGTTATTGTACTGAAATCACCAAGGTATAGCAGATTGTTCAGATATGGTATCTCAATTCTCACAAAAGAAGCCGTAAGTGCCTGAACAAGAGCCATATTGTCAGACTGAGAAGATGGCAGACCACTTTTTGTCAGGTTTTCAAAAGGAGTACCTGTACGGTCTGTCTCAACACTATAGAAACATCTGGAAGAAAAAGGTTTTATTGAAACGACCTCAGAAACTTTCTCCCAGGTTGAATAATGGTAGTATATCCTCATAACCATACTTGAATCTTCAGACAGGCTAAATCCCATTACACAATTATTATCCACGCCTGCTGTGACAGCCAGACCCGGCAGATAATTCATAAAACTCTCCAGGTTACCCATTACTGATTCATCATAGTTCCGGAGTTTATCAAAAAGATCAGACCCCATACTGTCAGGCAACCTGACTGACAATGTATCTTTTTTAAGTGATCCCGGTTTTACAGAAAAAGTAGTAAGAGGATCACTCTCATAAGTTGCCGTATTATTACTGTAAAAAGAATTATTTTCAGGAAGCTCAACAGGTTCTGTAAGAACATGTATATTATAATCATTATACTGTACTGTATCGCCGAGCCACTCACCGCTGTACACCATTGCCAGGACAATAGAATCAAAAACCAGTGTATGCTCAGGAAAATTCTGCTTCTGGGGTAATGTGAAACTTATATATGACTTACATTCAGTCCTGCCTGCATAAGGATCATTGTAAGCACCAACCAGAGCCAGATTATTACCTGATGTTTTTAACGAATCAATTGCAACAGTGGTCATTTTTACACTAACTGTGTCTATAAGCACTGTACGTACTCCACTGTCGAGAAAGTCCCTTCCGATAATAAAATCGTCACTTGTACAAGCTGCAAAAAATATTGAACCAATCAGTAGGGCAAAATAAGCCCTGTAATACTTAACTTTCATCTTTCTTTTTAATGTCCCTCGGATATATGGCAAAGAAAACCATGGCAACAAGAGTAATAAAAATTATTATACAAACAATATAAATATGGGTGCAAATTTATATTTTTTTTCCGCAAAATACATTCATGTAATACTTTGTATCCTGTCGTATCTTTTTATATATTTACCGGCCAAAAGTATCTTTCAATTGAATTATATTGTAAAATATACTTTTCGCTGATACTTTTGCGTTATTGAATAAACTATTAAAAATTCGAATTATTATGAAGGGAAAGATAATATTGATGGCATCTGTTTTTCTTTTTGCTATGGGAATGGTCGGATGCGATAAAGAAGAAATTAAGTATGGCGACTGGATAAAAAGATCTGATTTTGAGGGAGTTGCCCGCAGTGATGCTTCTTCTTTCAGTATCGGGGAGACGGGTTATGTAATTGGAGGATACGATGGAAGAGACAGGCTTACAGACCTTTGGGAATACAATGTGGAACAGGATTACTGGACACAGAAAGCTGCTTTTCCCGGCACAGGACGAACAACAGCAACAGCATTCAGTCTTGATGGCAAAGGATATTACGGAACCGGTTTTGACGGGAATAATTACCTGAATGATTTCTGGGAATATGATCCCGCTTCAAATACATGGACACAGAAAGCCGATTTCGGTGGAAGTGCAAGATCCGGTGCGGTGAGCTTTGGCCTTGACAGTAAAGGTTATCTGGGAACAGGTTATGACGGAAATTTCCTTAAAGATATGTGGCAATATGATCCCCTGAGTGATACATGGAATCAAACTGTTTCTGCCGGAGGGTCCAAGCGCAACAATGCAACAGCATTTGTATATGGCGGTAAGGCTTATCTTGTCTGTGGAATTAACAATGCTTCGTATATAACCGATTTCTGGAGTTTCGACCCCTCGACACAGGGATGGACCCAACTGAGAGACATAGCCAATAAAAACCCCGATGAGGATTACGACGATGATTATGCTATCGCCCGATCACATGCCTTAATAGTAAATATTGGCAACAGAATATTTCTCACATGTGGAGAAAGTGGATCTATCCGTTCAGACACCTGGGAGTATTTACCCGATGTCGACCTCTGGGAGGCAACAACCTCTTTTGAAGGTACAGCCCGTACAGCAGCAGTCTCAATACATACCTCAACCCGGGGATTTGTGCTGACCGGACGAAGCAGTACCTACCGCTTTGACGATATGTTTGAATTCCTTCCCGACGAGGAATATGTATCAGGCTTCTAAGAAACGGATAATCGCTGGTGTACTCTTCACGGTAATAACCGTCATTCTGTTTTTTGTGTATCTCAATGTGAGAACTAAGCCTGATATTGAAACATTTCCGATAAACAATGGTTATGGTTATTCAATATCGGTTAAAGGTAAAACAGTGGTGTATCAGCCATACATTCCGGCTCTCGAAGGAAAAAACAGTTTTAAAACAAGATCAGAAGCAAAGAAAACAGCAAAAATCGTTGTCAGAAAGATTATCAACAACGAAGAACCATCCGTTACAATTGAAGATCTTAAAAAGGCCGGAATTATTAAAAATAAATGAGTCTATAACCGAAACTGTTGTTATATTCATCAGGACCAGGAAGATAAAAAACGATGTTACCCGTAATATTTCATATCGATCCATTTAGTTAAACATTCTCCATGAAAAAAATACTGTACCTGCTTATCCCGGTATTATCTATTCTCCTTCTGTTCTCTTATTGTAAGAAGGAAGAAATAACCGATGATGATTACGAAATCAGTATCCCGGCCGAAACTCTTGCTACAAATAAATGGATCCACAACAACCTCGTGTTCTGGTACCTGTGGAATGATAATCTTACTAAAGGTATTGATTCTACTAAGGAAGCTGATCCGGAAGCCTATTTCTATAAGCTTCTGTACAATGAGAAAGACAGATGGTCATATATTACCGATGATTACCAGACTCTTAGTTCCGAACTGGACGGAGAACCTCTTTCCATGGGCTATTATCCGGCATTCTATCTTACAGAAGACTACAAGGTGATCATTGGTGTCTGTTATGTCTATCCGGGGTCACCGGCAGACGAAGCCGGACTGGAAAGAGGAGATATTATAATTTCGATAGATAACTCGCCTCTTGATACAATTAATTATTATTCGGAATACTCACGTACTAACTATTCAGTTCAACTGGGAACAATTGTCAACAGAACACCTGTATATACAGGAGAATCACTTGATATGACCGCACGGGTTATTTCTGCAGACCCTGCAGTATTTCATAAAGTAATTGATATTGACGGCTATAAGATAGGGTATCTGGCGTATGTTGAATTCATCAAAGGTAAAGATGAAGTCTTTCTGTCACACCTTGATGAAATATTCGATGAATTTGAAAGTGAAAATGTTTCCGATCTGATTATAGATCTTAGATATAATCCCGGAGGTGAAATAATAACTGCCATTCACCTGGCATCCAATATTGCTCCCCTTGAAGTCACTACATCTCAAAATCTGATAATCAGCTATGTTTATAACACAGGATTACGTGATATGCTGGGTCAAAATGATCTCTATGATTATTTTGTGGAAACAGGTGCAAATATTGATATGGAACGGGTTTATTTTCTTACTACCCGTCGGTCAGCATCTGCAAGCGAACTAACAATGATAGGACTTGACCCATATATGGATGTAGTGCAAATAGGTGAAAATACCTACGGCAAGTATGTAGGGTCCATCCCCATACCCGACCGGAACAACGAATGGGCTATGATGCCTATAATAACCAAATATTCAAATGCTGAAGGATTTACAGATTTTGAGGACGGATTGATACCCGATCATGAAATTAAAGACAATGTACTGAATGCGGTTCCCTTTGGCGATCCATCCGATCCTATGACAGCCAAAGCCATTGAACTGGCTACAGGAATACCTGTACCTGCAAAAAGGGTGACAGCTGAAATCTCTGAAGATATGTTCCGGCAAATCAGTCCGCCTGAAATGGAGCGTAAAAATATTCTTCTTGTAAATAAAGATATTTTAAAGTCCGTCCCTGCCAGATAACCTTCTGTTCTGTTACAGCTTCATCTTACTACACGACCTGATGCATCTCCTTTCATCAGTGTCTCGACCTCTTTTATTGTCACCATATTGAAATCACCATGAATAGTATGTTTAAGACATGAAGCTGCAACGGCAAAATCAAGTGCCTTCTGGTCATCTCCTGGATATGAAAGTAAACCATATATCAATCCTCCCATAAAAGAATCACCTCCTCCTACCCTGTCGACAATATGTGTGATATGGTATACCGGAGCTTTAAAAAACTTTTTCCCATCAAATAATATCCCTGACCAGGTATTGTGATCTGCATTTACAGATCCCCTGAGAGTGATAATTATCTTTTTTGCCTGCGGGAATCTATCCTTCAGTCTGGTACATACTGACTCATATCCGGAGCTGTCCACATCTCCTGCAGAAACATCCCCTCTGTCAGGCTGAATATTAAATACTTTCTCAGCATCTTCCTCATTACCAAGGATGATATCGCAATGTTCAACCATATCAGGCATCACCTCTTCAGCTTTCCTCCCCCATTTCCACAGGTTTTTCCTGAAATTCATATCACATGATACCATTATATTTCTTTCCCTGGCAGCTTTAACAGCTTCAAGACATACGTCTGCTGCCCCCTTAGATATTGCCGGGGTAATCCCTGTCCAATGAAACCACCCGGCTTCCGAAAATACCCTGTCCCAATCTATCATACCCGGCTGAACCTCTGAAATGGCAGAATGAGCCCTGTCGTAGATCACCTTACCTGGTCTTGACACAGATCCTTTTTCCAGAAAATAAATACCAAGTCTTTCCCCTCCGTATATAATGCCATTTGTTCCTACATTATGCCTGCGTAATTCCATTACAACCGCCCTACCCAGATCGTTATCAGGCAAGCGTGTAACAAACTCAGTATCCAGACCATAATTTGCCAGCGAAACAGCCACATTTGCCTCTCCTCCTCCGAAAGATGCCTCATATGCAACTGTCTGAGTAAATCTCTGATGATCAGGCGTAGCCAGCCTAAGCATAATCTCTCCAAATGTGATTATCTTGTTTTTCATACTTAATAAATTTTTATTTATTATCATCATTGTGGATCATGTATCCATTCAATTGATCTTTCCATGAAAGGGGCGTACTATTATTCTGAAATCATACCGCTGTGGTGTAACACGATATTGAGGGAATACAGACAATGCCGTACAACCCACCCCGCTGCTCGCATAATCGAAATTAAAAGTAAGCCCGTCTGATTTTTCAAGTTGATAGGTATAAACCGATTTTGTAAGATTCTCTGTAGTAAAAGGATATATGTTAAAGTTGAAAAAAGAGTTCCCGCTGAATTCTATTCCCCTGCCCTCATCATCAGTCATTCTGACCCATCGGGTATCTGTCCTCAAACCATGATCCTGAGGCAAAAGATAAGGTTCATACATTTCTTCTGTCTTCATGTTGTATACACCTGTTTTGTATCCGCTTTTTCTGTCAGGATAATTTTCCTGAGGACCACGCCCATACCATTCCACATTTTTCAATGAAGGATCAAACACCCAGTCAGTGCCTATCCTTGGCAACCATTGAGGCATTGTGCCATCAGGTATTACAGTATGATCTATAGTCATTTCTCCGGACCCGCCGATTGTATATATATAATGGTTAATAAAAGCCAGTGATCCTGATGAAGGCCGGCTCAGATTCCTAATACTGACTGTGATGCTTCCGTCATCATTCTGTTTGTAATCAAAAGACTCCTGTACCGTTTTCATATTATCCAGACCCAATGCGAACCACTCTGATGATATCCAGCCTCCATATCCTCTCCGTCTGTACTGAAAACCTGAACGCCACGCGGCCCAGCCATCCACTTCATTGGCCAGGGGAGCCCTCCAGACATTAAGCATAGCCCCTCTCTTCAACATTTCTTTTCCCGATATAATAAAGGAGCTTAGGGCTCCTTCCCGGCTATCGAAAACATATCTGAAATCATCACCAGCAATTGTCAGCATACCATATTCGTAGCTAATAACTGAAAAAGCTTCAGGCTTTTCTTCTACTTCATCGCTGTCAACCGACCATGGCAGATCAAACTGTTCCCATGCTATCTCATATCCGGGTTCTGCCCAAGATTTTGATTCTTTCTGCCTTAGGCTGATAAGCAACCTGTATTCAACACCAGGATCAATAACAGGCTTATGATAAGGTATTTCTATCAGTGCTGATTTAAGAGGCTCCAGATCAGTGTTTATTTCACCCTGTTCAAGTATCTCTCCTCCCTTTTCCAGTTCCCATACGATATTCATCTCATCCAGATTTGTAAAGAGATAACGGTTTGTTATCTCCACTATCCCATTGGCAGGAGATATCATTCTTGCAGTAAAAGGCTGCCCCGACTTCTTGATCTGCCACATTTCAGGCTGTATACTTCTGTCAGGCCATATTGAACCATAGGTCCTTCCTCCTATACCATAGCTGAAAAATTCCCCCTCATTTCTGACATTTTCAAAATCAAGCCAGAGAGCAGCCATCTTTTTTGTTTCCCCTGATGGCTCCAGTAATGATTCTGAAGGGACAATATCTGCAAAAACTGCAAGCTGATCAATTAATGCATCACAGATATAAACTGTTGTCTCCTGTCCATGGATCTCTTCATCTCTTCCTATATTGACCGGGAAAGGAGTGTTGCGTATATTCCCGGAAACCGGTATTCTCCGGCTTTCCTTACCGTCTATTTCAAAACAAATAGCTTTTCCGTCGTACCATGCTCTTATAAAATGCCAGTTATACTCCCAGTCTGAAGGGAGAGCCATACGTACATGATGCCGTGACTGTGTCATAATATAGAATTCAAGTGAATCCCTGCCTGCCTGAACAATACCAAACTGATTACTACCTTTGGTGATATAAGTACCTGAAGAATAACTCAGACTCCTCGGGAAAACCTTAAAAGAGATTGTCAACTTTTTCCCGCTGATCTCCAATGCATCATCTCTGTATACTTCTACCCACTGATCATGACCATTCAGATCCAGAGCATTGCCATATTTACCGGGAACCAATTTTGCACCTCCCATCAAGTGGGCTTTAACATTATTTCCGGAACTGTCTGATAGCGTTCTTATTTCTTCGGTTATCCCGGTACTTACGAAGTCCCATAATGCACCTCCCATACTACGGGGATGACGATAAAATAATTCCCAGTAATCATCCAGTCCGCCCCCACCGTTACCGGTTAGTGCAAGATATTCATCAAGGAATGATGGTCGTGGGTCAAGCTTCTCCGGTACAAGGAATACATCTGTAATCAGTTCATTAATTGTTGGATAACGTGGCCCGATTATTTCTTCACAATGATGTAAGGCAGCATTTCCACCATACATCCAGAATCTCGTACTGTCATATTTCCTTCCCTCCTCAATAACCGCACAGATATTATCTCCCTCTCCACTTTCATTACCGGCACTCCAGAAAAGCACTGAAGGATGGTTTCTGTCGCGCAGGACCATCCTGCGGGCTCTCTCACGATACATGGCTTCCCATGCAGGATCGTATGAAAGGTATTCAGTAGCATGAGCCTCATCTCCGGTCTCATCAACAATATAAATCCCATATTCATCAGCCAGCTCTAAATATCTGTTTACAGGAGGATAATGAGATATCCTTACACAATTGATATTAAACTGTTTAAATAAATCCATATCTTTCCTTATGGTCGACTCATCCATAGTATGCCCCATATCTGGATGCTGCATATGACTGTTTATTCCGTTAAGCTTAACAGGCATGCCGTTCAGATAAAAAACCTGATCTCTTATTTCAGTCTCTTTAAAACCAATACGGCCTGAAACGGCCTCAAGAGTCTTACCTGATTGATCAAGCAGTTCAAAAATCAGGGAATACAGATTCGGTTTTTCGGCTGACCATTTAAGAGGATTATTTAACTTTTCCCGGAGATTAACTTTATGCATTTCCGCCGGTCCTAAACGGAACTTATCAGAAATCATTGAAGTAACTACCTTGCCATCCTTGTTATAAAGAACAGCCCTGACTGCCATGTCGTCTTCTGTCTCCGACCTGTAATTCTTTACACTGACAGAAAGATCCAGTGATGCATCCCGGTACTGATCATCCAGATCAGTAACTGCATGCCAGTCAAAGATACGTGTTTGCGGTGTAGCATAAAGCCATATATCATCAAAGATACCTGCTAACCTCCAGTAGTCCTGATCTTCCAGATAATAACCATCAGAATATTTTACAACCATCACAGCAATAGTGTTATGTCCGGGGCTGACATATTCTGTAATATTATATTCAGCGGGCTCCTGACCACCTTCATTGTAACCTGCTTCTTTCCCGTTGATCCATACAAATGAAGCAGAAGCTGTTTTTTCCATCCTGAGGAATATTTCTTTTTTTCTCCAGGATACAGGAATACTGAAAGACCTCCTGTATAAACCCGTAGGATTATATTCCCGGGGGACATTAGGAGGATCAGGAGGAAAAGGTGTATTGACATTTCTGAAAAGAGGATCTCCGTATCCTTCCATTTCCCAGTTTGATGGGACCTTTATATTGGACCACTTATTATCGTTGAAGGTTTTTTTGAAAAAATCTCCGGGAATATCTTCCGGTTTTTCCGAAAACAGGAATTTCCATGTCCCGTTAAGTAATAAGTATCCATTGCTTTTTTCTTTCCGGTTTTTTAGTGCATCAGTAACCGAATTGTAGGATATAAAAGGTGTACGTCCTTCCTCCTGGTTAACTTCAAAAACAGAAGTATTCTCCAGATATGAATATATATTCTCACGAAATGACTTTTCCTGAGCCTGTGCATGAGACCAAAAATAGCTCAGTGTAATAACGATAACGGAAAAAAGTAACTTCTTCATGTGTAATTATTGATAATAAATGTGATGTTAGTTATATGTTGTTGTTTTTATCAATGGAAATATAGTGAAAAAGCAGGTATTATTTACCCTTCATGAGTTTTGAATAAGTAAAGCTTAATAATTATTTTCTAATTTTACATATCTTAATTCAGAAAAGATATTGCCAACATAAAACTAATAAAATGAAAAAACCTGTTTTTACTTGTTTTATATCAGTTTTAATAATACTGATCATTGCTTCATCGTGTAAGAAAGATAAGGATGAAGATTTTAGTCTTAACTATGAGAAGTATACCATGTCCAACGGACTGGAAGTTATACTGCACAACGATCATTCCGATCCCATGATATCATTTGCAATCATGTATCATGTAGGATCGGGCAGGGAGGCTACCGGCAGGACTGGTTTTGCTCATCTTTTCGAACATCTTCTTTTCATGGGTTCGGAAAATGTTCCAACCGGAAAGTTCGATATGGTCCTTGAAGGCATGGGAGCTTCCAATAACGGAGGCACCAGCAGGGATTTTACTGTTTATTACGAAGTCTTTCCGGTAAATGCACTTGAAAAGGTTCTATGGCTGGAATCAGACAGGATGGGATTTTTTATCAATTCAGTAACTCCTCCCGCTCTTGCTCTCCAGCAGAATGTAGTTCAGAATGAGAAAAGACAGGTAATGGATAACACTCCCTACGGCTTTACAGAAGAAATCATTGTCAAGAATCTCTATCCAGAAGGCCATCCGTACAGTTGGACAGTGATAGGTGAGATGGAGGATATCAAGAATGCCACACTGGAAGATGTAAGAAGTTTTTATTCAGAGTTTTACGGCCCAAATAATGCCACACTGGTACTTGCCGGTGATTTTGACAGCGATTCGGCAAAAATACTATTGGAAAAATATTTCGGTGAAATAAAATCTCATGGTGACGTTAAAGAGAGAGATCCTATTACTGTATCTCTCGACAGTACAAAAAAACTGTACCATGAAGACAGATTCGCCAATGTACCTGAGTTAACGATGGTCTGGCCGGTTCCACAGGAGTTTCATGAAGACATGTATGCTTTGAATTTTCTGGCCAGAATCCTGTCAGACGGGAAAAAAGCCCCTCTCTATAAGGTTTTAGTCAGGGAAAAACAATTAACATCTTCAACAAATGCATACAACAGCACTAATGAACTGGCCGGGGAGTTTACTGTTTCGGTGAGGTCAAATGAGGGTATCAACCTGAAAGAAATTGAAGAGGCCGTATTTGAAGCTTTTGAACGATTTGAAGAAGATGGTATCAGAACGGAAGATGTAGAAAGGATAAAAGCTCTGAGCGAAAAGAGTTTCTATGAAGGACTTAACGGAGTATTCAATAAATCCTTCAACCTGGCTTACTACAATGTAATGCTTGGCGATCCGGGATATATTCAAAAAGATATTGAAAACATAAAAGCTGTCACCAGTGATGATATCATGAGAGTCTATCATCAATACATAAAAGACAAACCACATATTGTCACCAGTCTTGTTCCAAAAGGGCAGACAGAAATGGTTGCGGCAAAAAGTGTCAATGCGCTGATCAAAGAAGAAAATATCAGTGATGCCACCAGTGTTGAGATACCTGAATCAGATGAGAAAGAGATAGTCAAAACACCTTCCCTTATAGACAGAAGTATTGAACCGGCAGCTGGACAAGAACCGGCAGTTAATATACCTGAAGTATGGCGCACTGAACTGCCAAACGGAATAGAAGTATACGGCATCCTTAACAGTGAGCTTCCTCTGGTACATATGAACATTATGATCGAAGGCGGAGTAATGCAGGACAACATTGACATGCCAGGTGTTGCAGGAATGGTGGCCAGCGTCCTTCCGCAGGGAACAAAGAATAAAACACCTGAAGAGCTTGAAGAAGAAACAGAGCTGCTTGGTTCGACCATCAGAATGGCTGCAGGAAGAGAAGAAATAACTCTTGAATCGAGTATGCTATCCCGTAATTTTGAGAAAACCCTTTCTCTGATCAAAGAAATACTCCTTGAGCCACGGTGGGATTCGGCAGAATTCAGGATGGCACTGACAAGAACACTCAATTACATCATACAGTCTGAAGCCCAGCCGGCAAGTGTAGCTTCTTCAGTATTTTACAGAAAGATATACGGACCTGATCATATATTTGGCTATAACACCCGTGGAACCCGTGAATCACTGGTTAAGATGACAATAGATGATCTTAAAGCATTTTATGAAAGAACTTTTAAGCCGGAAGCCACAAAGATCCTTATAGCAGGCAACATTACGAAAGAACAAGCTGATGAGGCTCTGACAGCTCTGGCAGACGACTGGGATATAAAAACCGGTGGTATAGTTCAGTATGACTATCCTGAACCGGCAGCTCCACAAAAATCTGAGATACATTTCGTTGATATTCCCGGCTCTTATCAGTCAGTAATATACGCCGGTTATCCTGCTTTAAAAAGAACTGATCCTGACTATATAAAGGCTGACTTTATTAATTACAGGTTGGGAGGAGCTTTCACCAGCATATTGAATCAGATACTGAGGGAACAGAAAGGATATACTTATGGTGCTTCGAGCTCATTCCTGGGTATGAAAACCATTTCTCCCTTTGTTGCAGCTACCAGTGTTAGGTCGGATGCCACCTTTGAATCTGTAAAAATAATCAAAGAAGAGATGGAGAAATACAGTAATAACTTCTCTCAGGACGATCTGATATTTGTTAAAGACTATCTTGTCAGATCAAACGCTCTCCGTTTTGAAACCAATGCAGCACTGGCAGGTATGCTTTCCTCCATGGCAAAATACGGATTTGAAGATGACTACATAAAAAAAGAAGAAGATATCATTAAAAACATGACTCTTGAAGAAGCAAAAGAGATGATAGATAAATACATAGTTCCTGACCGCATGTACTATATTGTTGCAGGAGATGCGGCTTCCCAAATGAAAGCTCTAGGACAGTTGGGAATGGGAAATGTTGTACTTACAAATAAATAACAATCTAAATTACTGTTTTTATTTGGCTGTGACTATTATTTTTTTTCCGGTTAAAGAGGAAGTTTTTTAAAAAACTTCTATAACTTTAATTTCTTAATTATAAAAAGAATAGCATGTATCTAAAAAGACGTGAATTTATCAGACTAAGTGGTATTACTATGGCAGGTTCTGTTTTCATCCCTCCGTTATTGCAATCATGCAACAGGATTCCCGTAAGCAATGATGCCGGGGCTTATCTTGATCATTTTGAAGTATCCCCGGAACAACTACATAAGGTTATAAATACTGCAATGGAGAAGGGTGCTGATTATGCAGATCTCTTCTTTGAGCACACAGTAACCAACACAGCTGCTCTTCAGGATAACAAAGTTAACAGTGCATATTCCGATATCCAATACGGAGTGGGAATACGTGTATTGAAAGGAGAGCAGACAGGATTTGCCTATTCCGAAGATACCTCTCAGGAAGCCATGCTACAGGCGGCACGCACAGCAGCCAACATAGCTGACAGCAATTCTCCTCAAAAAGAATTGAAAATAAGAGAGTTCCAGCCCCCTTCCTTTTATTCAATAATAACTCCATGGGAAGAAGTCTCTATTAAAGAAAAAGTACCTTATATGACCAGTCTGAATGAGAAAATATTTTCAGGAGACAGCCGTGTCAACAAGGTTAACATATCGATGAACGACAGCAGTTCCTTTATCCTTTTCTATAACTCAGAGGGCTTAATGACATGGGATTACAGACCCATGACCTATCTTGCAGCAAGAACTATCATGGAAGAAAACGGAAGGATAGAAAACACATCCGTATCACGATCATACCGCAAGGGTTTTGAGTTTCTCACTGAAGATCTGATTGATGGCCTTGCCAAAGAAGCTATCAATGAGACTTCACTTTTATTCAAGGCAGGAAAACCAAGAGCCGGGGAAATGGAAGTGGTAATGGGGCCCGGCCGTTCAGGTATTCTTCTTCATGAAGCTATGGGACATTCTTTTGAAGCTGATTTTAACAGAAAGAAAACATCTATATTTTCAGATAAAATGGGACAAAAAATTGCTGCCGATTTTATCACTATTGTTGATGACGGTACTCTTCCAAACGACAGGGGAGCTCTCAATGTTGACGATGAGGGAATAATGTCTCAGAGAACTGTTCTGGTAAATAACGGATTACTAACGAGTTACATACACGACAGAATAAGTGCCAAATATTATGATGTCAATCCGACCGGTAACGGACGCCGCCAGGATTTCAGAAATGTTCCTATTCCAAGAATGAGATCAACCTACATGGAAAATGGTCCCCATGAAAAAGAGGAAATCATTGCAAGTGTAAAAAGAGGCATTTATGTCGATAATTTCAGTAACGGACAGGTAAATATCGGACCCGGCGACTTTACCTTCTTTGTAAAATTCGGGTACCTGATAGAAAACGGCAAACTTACAACACCCATAAAAGATGTAAATATCATAGGTAATGGACCGCAGGCTCTTGCCGATATAACAATGGTTGCAAACGATCTGCAGTTCTCTGACGGAACATGGAATTGCGGGAAAGACGGACAAAGTGTACCGGTAAGCCTGGGATTACCTACTGTTAAGATAAAAAAGCTTACCGTTGGAGGACTGAATGCTTAAAACGCACATAATAAATACTGAATCTCTATGGATAAAAATGCAAAATACAAAATAGCTGACTACGTTATTAAAAGTGCTCTCAAAAACGGAGCCAGTCAGGTAGCCGTAGCTATCAATGACAATTCCTCAAGACGTATTGAAATACGTGAACAAAAAATAGACAGACTCCAGGAATCAATAGGCAACTCTCTGTCTGTAGATTTTTACGTGGATCGTAAATTCTCATCGCACTCGACGAACCTTCTGAAAGATAAAGAACTGGAAAAATTTGTTAAGGAAGCTATAGAAGCGACAAAATATCTTTCTGAGGACGAATTTCGCTATCTGCCTGAAGAAGAACTTTATTACAAAGGCGGAGCTGAAGATCTCAGAACAATAGACCCTGATATCATAAAAATTGATTCGAAGACAAAAATAGACCTGGCACGTCAGGTCGAGAACGAAGTATTCGGTACTGATGAAAGGATAGTCTCTGTTACATCAACATACATGGACCAAGTATCACATATGATCCTTGCTGACAGCAATGGCTTCAGAGGAGAGTCGGATAACAGCTATGCCGGACTGGTAGCAGAGGTCTCAGTAAAGGGAGATACCGGCAGGCCTTCCGATTATTGGGTTGAATATGACATTTTCTACGATAAGCTTGTTAAAACAGGGATCGGAGAAAAAGCCCTCGAGAGAACTCTGAGAAAACTTAATCCAAAGAAAATAAAATCGGGAAAATATAACCTTATTGTTGACAATATGGTAGCTGCTACGCTGTTAAGCCCATTCATCTCTGCATTATTCGGATCTTCCCTGTATCAAAAGAACTCTTTCCTGGACGGGAAAATAAATACAAAAGTTGCAAGCGACAAATTGTCATTCATTGATGACCCTCTTATTATATCAGGCTTATCTTCAAGGCATTTTGATAATGAGGGATTAAAAGCCATCAAAAGGACAGTTGTCGAAAAGGGCTTTCTCCGCAACTATTTCATTAATACTTATTATGGCAGAAAACTGGATCTCCCTCCAACCTCAGGCAATATCTCCAATATAATTTTTCAAAACGGCACCCTCGACCAGAACGGTTTATTAAAGTCTGTTAATAAAGCTATTTTAGTCACCGGATTCAACGGAGGTAACTGCAATGGGGCAACAGGTGATTTTTCTTATGGCATAGAAGGGTTTCTGGTTCAGAACGGAGAAATAATTCATCCTGTTAGTGAAATGAATATAACAGGTAACATGAATGATTTCTGGAATACCCTGGCAGCTGTTGGAAATGACCCTTATCCATATAACTCAATGCAAACACCTTCACTACTATTTGAAAATACCGATGTAAGCGGTATGTAATAAAACATTACTGAAATATCTTTACCTGTATAACAGATTTCTGTTAACATATAATGCTGCACACCCTGTTTTTACAGTAGTCTGGTGTTAATCTTTGTTAAAAATATGCGGATTAACTAAATAAGAAAACGGTATTCTTTATTTTTGTTATTCTAATACGTTTCCCCTTAGTTAAGGAAACGAAATGAAATTTAAATAATCGCATGAATAACAAAAAATTTATAATAACCACAGGTTTAGTAATAACCTTTACCTTAACAGTCCTTTTTGTTTTTAATAAATTACTCACAAGAGAGGACACATCAGGCATATTCGCTGAAGCACAAAAAGGTAAATTTGAAATAACTGTTTCTACTACAGGTGAATTACTTGCAGAAAATTCAGTTGACATACTGGGTCCCGAGATAGCTGGAAACCGTCGTATCCGTTCATCAAATCTAAAAATCACCGATTTAGTTCCGGAAGGAACAGAGGTAAAAAAAGGTGATTATGTTGCAACACTTGACAGAACAGAGTTTGAAAATCAGGTTAGGGATTACAGGGAGAGACTTACTGAGATGTATGCCGATCTTGAAATGTTATTGATTGATACTTCTCTTACAATGAACGACATGAGAGATCAGATCAGAAATCAAAAACACACTTTAAAAGAAGCTGAAATAACTTTTCAGAATTCTAAATATGAAACACCCACCTACCAGCGGCAGGCCGAGATAGCAGTTGACAAAGCTCAAAGGAACCTGGAACAATTAATACGCAGCTATTCTCTTAGTGAAGCCCAAACTCGTCTCAGAGTAGAACAACAAAGAACCAGGATCATGAAATTTGAAAGAAGGGTTGAAGATTATGAGGAAATTCTTAAAGAATTCACAGTAACTGCTCCATCCCCGGGAATGATAGTATACAAAAAAGACCGTATAGGTAACAAACGAAAAACAGGCTCTAATATTAGCCCTCATGATCGTGTCATTGCTACTCTGCCAGACCTGACAAGTATGTTATCAAAGGTATATATAAGTGAAATAGATGTTAATAAAGTTCAGCCAGGTCAGGATGTTTCTGTCACTATAGATGCTTTACCGGATAAATCATTTAAAGGTTCCGTCGTCAGCGTGTCCAATATCGGAGAAATACTTGCCAACACTGACTCAAAAGTTTTTGAAGTTATTATCAGGTTAGAAGACTCTGACTTAAATCTCCGTCCAGCAATGACGACAAACAATAAAATAATGATAGATGAAATGGAAAATGTCATCTTTATCCCAAAAGAATGTGTCCATACCGGAGCCGATGGAATACCTGTTGTATATACAAAAGGTGGTACCCGGCAGATTGTATTGCTTGGAGCAATGAATGATAAGGATGTAGTGGTAAAAAAAGGTATCGACCCCGGAACAATTCTGTATATGGAAACACCCGGCAATGCTGACAACTTTAAATTGTCCGGAGAAGAAATTCTGGATGTAATACTTGAAGAAGAATTTAACAAAAGAGCTATGAACACTCTGAGGGCTGACACAGTAAAGAATCTAAGTTCAGTATATCATAACAACACAACTCCAACCCCATCCAATCCGGCGGGGATTGACTTCCCAATATAAGCTCTGACTGAAAGGCAACGCACTACATGAAAACATCCCGTTGTCTCATTCTGATGCTATTCGTTTTCTTCAGCTGTTGTCTTTTCTGATTCTTTATCTACCTTGGATGCTTTCTTGAATTCTTTCATTCCCTGTCCCAAACCTTTCATTAGCTCAGGTATCTTCCGTCCTCCGAAAAGGAGAACCACCACAAGTAAAATGAGGATTATTTCTGTAATTCCAAATCTTCCCATAATTCATCGTATAAGTATAATGTAAAGGTATTAATAGCTTGTCATAATTACAAATTTACATAACGGAATAAACAAGGTATTTATATGAAGGTATAAATATTTCTATATTTCCGTTAATAATATTTATCTGATCATAAAATCAAGCAATGGCTTATCGCCCAAATAAGCCACGAGATTGTCGTTTTTTCTCAAAGGTCCGACACCTGCCGGTGTTCCTGTAAAGAGCAGGTCTCCCGTTTTAAGGGTAAAATACCGGGAAACGTAAGCAATAAGTTCATTTATATTAAAGATCATATCGGAGGTATTGCCCTGTTGCACTATTTTTTCGTTTATTTCAAGTCTGAAATCAATATTGTTTACATCTTTCATGGTGCTTACAGGTATGAATTCTCCCAGAGGTGCAGAACCATCAAAGCCTTTCGATAGCTCCCATGGTAAACCTGCTGCAGCATTTCTTGCCTGGATATCACGGGCAGTGATATCAATACCAAGGGTTATTTCATCATAGTATCTGCCGGCATATTCCGGAGATATTCCTTTCCCGAGCCTGTTTATTTTCACTACCAGTTCTGTTTCGTACTGTATCATTTGTGAAAAATCCGGGAGAAAAAAAGGCTTATTTTTCTTCAATATTGCCGAATCTGGTTTTAAAAAAACAACAGGTTCTGTAGGAATTGGCTTATTCATTTCCCTGGCATGATTCCTGTAATTAAGTCCTATACATATTATCTTCATACTATCTATCCATATTATCTGAAGTACGCAATTTGATTTCAGTCAGTATTTTTTTTGTATAAAGGGGGAAATCCCCGTTCATCATCCACGAATAATATGAGGGTTCTGTCCTGAATACTTCTTCAACAGATTTCCCTTTATGTTTACCAAAATTAAACAACTCAACCCCATTCTCATCCCGAATTATCCTTCCTGCAAAATCAACATTCTCATTATAAGAGCTATAATCTGAAAGTTTCTGTATATCGTTTTCAAGATCGGGATATCTGTCAAGCTGAGCCTTTAGTACCTGATAGGTAGCAAAGGTATCTGCCTTTGCTGAATGAGCATCATCCAGAACTTTCTTACAATAGAACTGGTAAGCCGCAGAAAGGGTACGTTGTTCCTTCTTGTGAAAAATGATCTGAACATCAACATATCTTGGTTTTAAAAAATTATACTCCACGTTGACCCTCAGAAACTCTTCTGCCAGCAAAGGGACATCAAATTTAAGAGCATTAAAACCAGCCAGATCACATCCTTCCAAAAAAGAGGCGAGGTTTTTTGCTATCTCTTTGAAAGAAGGAGCATCCGCAACATCGCTGTCACTTATACCATGTATAGCAGTGGCTTGAGGGGAGATGGGCATTTCAGGGTTAACACGTGTGTTAAACCATTGTTCTTTTCCTTCTGGAAATATTTTAAGAGCAGATATTTCCACAATACGATCAGAAGAAACACTTATTCCTGTTGTTTCAAGATCAAAAAAGACTATCGGGCGTTTAAGTTTAAGTTCCAATTATCACGCGTTTATCATCATTGGCATTAAAAGCATCAGAAGATCTTCTGATTCTGAATCCATCTCAGCCGGCAGGAAGAGACCCGCACGGGTTGGATCAGCCAGCTCTATAACAACTTCCTGTGACCCTATATTGGCCAGAATTTCGAGCAGAAATACTGATTTAAAACCGATCTCCATCTCCTCTCCTTCGTATTGGCATTTTATTTTTTCATAGGCTGAAATAGAAAAATCTATATCCTGAGCAGAAACGGTAACCAGGTTCCCGGTGAATTGTAACTTCACCAGATTGCTTGCCTGGTTAGAGAAAACAGACACCCTCTTAAGTGTATTGAAGAACTCCGCTCTGTCAATAGTCACTTTTCGGGGATTGTTCTTTGGTATTACTGAATTGTAATTGGGATAGTTGCCCTCTACCAGACGACATACAACCTTATAATTACTCAGGTTAAAAAAAGCATTTTTATCATCAAATTCCAGAGTGGTAATACCCTCTTCTCTCGGAAGAATATTTCTCAGAAGAGAAGCAGGCTTTTTTGGAAGAATGAAAGATGCATTATCATCTGCATTCGCGTCGGTTCGCTGGTATCGTACAAGTTTGTGTGCATCCGATGCAACAAAAGTTATCCTGTCAGTGGAAGCTTCTATAAAAACACCTCCCATCACCGGACGCAGTTCATCATCAGCTGTCGCAAAAAGAGTCTTGTTTATACCATCCATCAAAATATCAGCATTTATTTCAAAACTAAACTTCTTGTCCTTATTAACAGAGGGTAATGCCGGAAAATCTATTCCATTCTGCCCTACAACATTGAATTTTCCGTTTTCCGAACTGATAACAACAGCCATAGTATCAGGATTGATATCAAAAGTAAGAGGCTGTGCAGAAAACTCCTTCAGAGTATCAAGCAATATCCTTGCAGGAAGTGCTATAATACCATCTCCTTCAGCATTGTCCAGCTTCATCCTTGTTATGAGCGTGGACTCAAGATCTGAAGCAGTTATTTCAAGATCATTGCCTGACAAATTAAAAAGAAAATTGTCTAGTATGGGAAGAGTATTCTTGGAGCTTATGACCCTGCTGATTGCCTGAAGATGACCAAGAAGCTCAGTACTGGATACAACGAATTTCATAGTAGTTCCGGGTTAAATTAAATTTACTGATTCCAAAATAATTTATCGTTAGTATGGAATAATGGAGATCCCATTTTCTGATATCTCCCGATTATCAATATTACAAAAAAAAAAATATTCATTCAAATTAAATAACAATTTATAACTTTTACGCTATCCGGCAGGAAAAGTCATAATATATTCTGCCATTCATGTCTTTTTATTCATCTCCCTGCTGTCCGGTAAAAAAATAGGATCTCCTTTTTAACAAAGGATCAATATCGAAGTATTTAACTATCAATAATTCATCATTCCCTTCGATCCGGGCCCACAGCCTGTCATTATCCTTTTGTCCCTCCTCCGTCCTCTCCCACAGGATAAGAGTCTTCTTATTACCATCATTCTTTTCAACAGAAATTATGTATAAAGGATCGTGGGATACAATATTATCTTTTTCACTGGCAGTAATACAGGTGACAGGCCTTTCAAACGGAACATGTATAAAATAAGAAAGATATCTCTGTACTCTTGATGTATCCCATCCCATAAGCTCTTTTTTTGTATCTGACAATATGTACTTGCCTTCTGATGAGCCCCTTATCTTAAATGAGGCGGCTGTATCCGCATTGCTCTCAAGTAAAACCGAAGTCATTTCTTTAGGATGGATGTTGAAAATAATATAAGGAGTCCAGAACAGTATATCTGCAGTAAAAAATGATCCTATATCTTCTTCATTTCCCGGAAGGCTGACAATGAATGGTTTTGCCCTGTCCCTCATCTTCATTATATTGCCGTATCTATTACTCTTGGTCCTGTAAACCAGATAAGACTTAACTGTTTTCCTCCCCGAAACTATTCTAACCCTCACCGCTTCAATATTATTGTCTTTTATCTCCTTAGCAAAAAGATCATCTGACACCGGTGATTTGATCTGCATACCTGTCAGAATATCCAGAAAAAACAGAACGGCATTTTTTCTTGCTTCGCCATTACCATTAACTTTCCATCCTTCATTATCTTTTGCAAGTATAAGTTCTCTTTCTCCTTCTCTTAATTCTATCATCGTTATTTCGGTGACCGGATCAACGGCGAAAAGTGCTTCACGTTTTCCGAAAGATGAGCTGCGATGAAAAATGATTATTAAAACAAGCAGAATTACAAACAGTGATAAAAGAACAAAAAGTCTTTTGAAAAATAATTTATTTATGTTCATGATCCTGTATACAACCTCCTTCTGATATAAGCTCCGGCAATACCTGCAAGAATAACCAGAAGGACCGGAGTTATGATATTAAAAACCTGTATCTGAATCTTTTTCTCTCTTATTTTTGATCTGTCAAGCAATCTCAGCTTCATCTCTCTTGATCGCAGATTCATCAGATCGTTATCATCGACCAGGTAATTAAGACAATTAAGCATAAAATCCCTGTTCCCGTATATCTGACCTGTGTATTTATCCTGACCAAGAGGTAAAGGTATCTCAGAATATCCTGATCTCTGCACTTCATTTCTTATGATATTGGCATCAGCTATCACTATCATTTTTGTAGGCATGCTCTCATTCCTTATTTCTACGCTCGTATTTCCAAACAAAGCACCGGGCATTCGGTTTTTATAGGCTGAAGAGAATATCCCTTCCAATAAAACAGCAACAGGAAGATCTGACTTATTGAATTCGCTCTCATCATGAACCGTTTCTGCATCACTAAGACGGATAAGGAGAGGCGGTGAAAGAGTCCTGGCATAGCCGGAAGAAGTAAGGAGAATGGTTTTTTTAACAGAGGGATCAAGTCCGACTGTATCTATCGTATTTACAAATTCACCTTTCACCCGGTTCAGGCTTCGTGTTACCGGATGATCCTGATTGGGCAGTAGTAAGGGATAATAAACCCACGGAGCAGGTACTATCTGTCTCTGTTCTCCTCCTGTTGTAACAGACATTCTGATAATAGCACATTCCAAATCCTGTATCAATTCGGGATTTACACGGGCCCCATAGCGGAACAGCTGATCCTCAATGTTCACAGTATGATAAAGGCCTACTGTTTCTCCAAGCGAAAGACTGTCGGAATTAACGTATACCTGTTCTATTAGCCATATCACCCTGCCTCCGTTCATAATATACTGATCGATGACAAACTTATCCTCTTCGCTGAACTGGTCAAGCGGTCCTGCCACTATCACAGCGGCATAGTCATCAAGAACACCTGGTCTTCCTCCTGCCATTCCTCTGTCAACAGTAAAAAATTTCGCCATATGGTATGTAATATCAGCTACCTCTGTCTCTGTCAGTTCTCCATGACCTTCCAGAAAAGCAACCTTATAGACAGTGTCTGATACCACAGTTGAAATTGTCTGTATCATCTCGTACTCCAGCCCTTCAATAGAATGAAGGATATTCTGTTCATACGAAACCATTTGATTATTCTTTAAGAAATTAACAGGTATTTCAACACCATTATAATTGACAATCATTCCGGGAAAAACCAGTCTTTGGCTTTCTCCTCCTTCATCATCGGTCAATTGGGCTCTTACCGGCACAAGACCTTTATTATACAGGCTCTCATATAAAGCTTCCCGTTGCCGGACATCCCCTGTGGCTGCCGGATTAATAAATTCGTATGAAATCTTTCTCCGGGAAGCCAGCCTGAACTCATCAAGCATCTCCTTCACCGACCGCCGCAGACGTTTAAGAGGTATCTGCATCTCGCCATCCAGATAAACCTGAATGTAAATATCATTATCAATCCCATCCAGCACATTCAGGGTAGACGGAGACAGAGTATACCTTTTATCTTCCGTCAAATCAATTCTGACTGTAAGAAGAGAACAGATATAAGCAATTATAATTATACCGGTAACGGTCATAATAAAATTGATCCAGCACCTTATCCTGATATTTTTACTATCCGGTGTTTCTGTCATGGTTCAATTTTTTTTCTTCCATTTACGTGATAACAAAACCAGTCGTGTTGCTTCATTGAATATTGTTGCAACCGCTATATAGTAAGCTGCATCCCGTATATCAATTACACCCCTGCTCATCGATTTATAATGTTCGTTTATGCCCAGCCTTATTACAAATTCATCAACTTTTTTCAGTCCCGGCAAATAAGCAAATGAATCGAAACCTGCATATAACACGAAACAAATCAATACTGCAAGAATAAAAGCAATAACCTGATTATCTGTTAGTGATGATGCAAATATACCTACTGAAGCATAAATGGCTGCAAGAAAGAACAATCCTGTAAATGCCCCCCATGTGGCTCCGGCATCAAGATTGCCGGGTGTCTCTCCCAGAGAATAAACTGATATATACCAGATAAGACAGGGAATAAGCGCAAGGATAACAAGCATCACAGACGCAAGGTATTTCCCGTAAACAATCTCTCTTTCAGTAACAGGTTTGGAATAAATCAGCTCCATGGTACCCAGTCTCTTTTCTTCAGCAATCATTTTCATCGTAACAGCGGGTACGAGGAACAGAAATACCCAGGGGGCCAGAAAAAATAATGTATCAAGACCTGCATAACCACTGTCGAGAATATTCCACTGACCAGGGAAAACCCACATAAAAAGGCTGTTGACCAGAAGAAAGACAATAATTACAATATAGCCTGTCAGGCTGCTGAAAAAACCGCTTATCTCCTTCCTGAAAATAGCAAACATAACTTCTTCCTTGACAAAAGTCAAAAATAACTAATTATATTAATACACCGCAAACACTTATCTATAATACAGGATGAATAAATATGTCCGCCAGAAAGATCTGACTGTTACAAATACTGATTATCTGCTTCTTCTCTTTGTATTGCCTCTACAATATCGGCAATAATAACACCGGTATAATAAAAATCTATTATCTCCCGGTAATCATAGCCTCTTTTAGCCATCTCCATCGCACCTTCCTGGCACAGGCCCACTCCATGACCATACCCTCTTCCCACAAGTATTACAGAATCATTTTCAACAATAATGGAAAAAAATGCAGACCGAAGGCCCAGATCATCCCTAATCTTTACAAAGGGTAGCGAAATATTTCCTGCCGTGTATTCATATCCGCGGTTTTCCTGAGAACAAGTCATCTGTGAGATATTCTCCAAACCTGTCGTTTCGCCTGACTTGCGAAGATAGCTTGTCCATTCCTCAGTACTATAACTCTTACGCCATTGAGCATTCCTGGAACTGGCACACCAGGGATCCTTAATCCCCTTCAGATAAATCACATCAGTCAGCCATACATAACCTGAAGGTGAAGTTTCTCCGCCACAATTGGAATGGAATGCAGAAATAATAAGAGTACTGTCAGGTGCAAGAATCACCCGGCCTCGTGTCTTCTCCACTGATGCTATAATTGCAGTGTCTCCAGTAATACCATTAAATACCTGACAATGTGTATTATCACAAAGATTATATCGGTCTGTATGATGCTTATTGAAATATTTATACAAATAAGTTCTTGCAATCACGGCCTGTGTTTTCAGATACTCTGCATGCTTACCAGGACCTCCTTCCGCCTGTACCACACCGGCTATATAAGATTCAATATCAGTCATATTTACCAATACAACAGTCTTCAGATCGGGAATACACAATAAATCACCGGCATAACATTGTCTTACAGGATTATTTGTATTTACACGTAGCATGAATACAGCATGTTCATCAACGCCTGAAAAGAGGACAGAATCACAGACAAAAGAAGAAAGGCCATTCTTTTTTACAGCAATTCTTTTACCATGTTTAGCAATAAGAACTGATTCACTGGTTAGTAAGCTATAAGTACCTCCTGAAAAGCAGTTCATAAAGTACCCGCCCTCCCTTACTGTAAATAAAACAGATGAGGGTACCTGACCGGCAAATATTCTTATTTTCACATGGGCTCCAGAGGGTGTGGGAAAAAGGAAAATTATATTAACCAAAAGGAAAAAAATCCTGGCTGTCCGTAGTGAAAGATCTTTGCAACATCTATCTGAATATGAACCATCCTTGTCGGAGAAAAAGTAGTGTATATTTCTTAACCGTGTATAAAATGTTTTTGTCAGAATATAAAAACACATTGTAAAAAGTTCATTTAATCGTTCTTTTCTTATTATGACACAGAGCTTTTTCATTCCTGATACCTGAGGACTCTTACCATTTCTCCTGCTATTCTGTCTGAAGCACCTGAAGAACCGAGAGTGAACCTTATTGCGTCGTAATCACTGAGTATTTTTTCTCTTTTATCACCTCCTGGCAAGATGGCTTTAAGTTCTCTGATGAGATTTTTTCTGTTAAGGGAATACCCGACTAATTCTTTTATCACTTCCCTTTTTAAAATTAGATTAACCAGCGAAATAAATTTTACTTTTATCAATATCCAGGCTACGAGCATCGAGAAAAAATCACCTTTATAACAAACAACCTGGGGAACATTAAAAAGTGCTGTCTCTAGTGTTGCTGTACCCGAGGCAACCAATGCAGCATCTGCCACTTTAAGGATCGAGTATGTTTTATCTTTAAGCAGGCTGACAGGTTCATCTCCGATAATGGACCGGTACAGTTCATCCGGCAGATTCTTTACTCCGGCCACTACAAAGTGATAATCATGAAACTCTCCTGCAAGTTTAACCATCTGTGGGAGGATAGACAGAACTTCATGTTTTCTGCTTCCGGCCAGCAAGGCGATGACAGGCTTCCCGGCCTGCCCGCATATCTTATAAATATCTTCTTTGTCAGGCAATAAGTTCAGCTGTCTTTCAACCTCATCTGCCAGAGGATTCCCGAGATACTTAACCCTGATACCATGGCGGGCATAGAATTCTGTCTCAAAAGGGAAAATTATGAACATGCGGTCGACATAGCGTTTGACTTTTTTTACCCTCCATTCTCCCCAGGCCCAAAACTTTGGTGAGATATAGTACAATACCTTAAAACCATTTTTTTTGCAGTATTCTGCTATTCGCATGTTAAATCCCGGAAAATCAATAAGAATCACTGCATCCGGAGAATAGTCTGATATTTGCCTTTTGCACAAATCCAGATTACTGATAAATTTCCCAAGATTTTTAATAATGGCAGTAAAGCCCATTATTGCAGTATTTTTGTAATGCATCAATAAAGTGGCTCCTGCTTCCTCCATCATATCACCACCCCAGCAAAATATACCGGCTTCTTTATCATGGCTGTGCAAAGCCTTTATCAGATTTGAACCATGCAGATCGCCTGACTGTTCGCCTGCTATAATGAAATACTTCATACAAAGAAATAGACTCCGAACACTATTACAGCCCAGACAATTGTAATGCCCAGTACCCCCCGGGAGGCACGTAACATATCCAGATGATTGAACAATAAAAAAATCAGAACATTAGGAAATACACAGAGAGTTATAATATGAGTCTCTATTCCGGCTATTGATATCTTTTCAAGCCATTCTTTCAGAGAAGGATTCCCCTTTGAAAAGAGAAAAACGAAGAATACAACTATTACCGGCAAAAGAAAGCCTGAGAGTAATCCGCTTGATATACGGTCGTATTTATCCGTCAGCTTCATCTATCCAGTCTCTCCTTTAATTCGTCGAGAAACCAGTGGGCTGTCATGTCTACAGTAACGGGTACCACCGACACATAATTATTGTCAAGTGCCCAGTTATCAGTATCATCAGACTCCGGTTCCTGATTATTAAAATAACCTGCCAGCCAGTAATACGTTTTTCCCATCGGGTCTTTTCTTTTTTCAAATTCTTCCTTCCAGTTACCTCTTGACTGCCTGCAGACCTTTATTCCTTTTATCTCATCTCTTCCAACCGCCGGTATATTTACATTAAGGCAAATCCCTGGTGGTAAAGGTTCATCCATGAGACGGTTCATAATAAGTTTTATAAAATCATGACACACAGAAAAATCAGAATCAGGAGCAAAACTGTTCAAAGAAAAGCCTACTGATGGTATTCCATACAGGCATCCTTCCAGGGTGGCAGCCATAGTGCCTGAATAGAGAACACTGACAGAAGTATTTGCTCCATGGTTTATCCCTGCCACTAAAAAATCGGGATGCCGGTCCAACAGCTGATTAACAGCCAATTTGACACTGTCAGTCGGTGTTCCGTTGCAGGTATAAATCCTGTGTTTTTCGTCCTCATCAAGCAGCTTTACTCTTATTGGCGTCTTTACTGTAAGGGCCTGTGACATCCCTGACCGGCTTTCCAGAGTGGAAATGAGAACAACCTTGCCAAATTCCTCCATTGTCTCCAAAAGCGTCTTCAGTCCTGTTGCATAAAGACCATCATCATTCGTTAAAAGTATAAGTTTATCCCCCTTTTCAATTACCATTTTTATATCTTTAGCTGCAAAGATAAAGAAATACCATACCAGAAAGAGTAATAAAAGGATGAAAATGAAAAAAATCGGGTTTCCTGATTTCTGTTACGCTTTATTAGCTCATAAAAATTTATCTCTCATAAAAACATTTATCAAAATGCTTACTTTTGCCTTCTGTTAATAGCGGAAATCTGTAAACAGAATACATAAAGATCTTCATCCCGCAAATACGGGTGAAACATAAAAATATCGTTCCTGAAGTTTTATTTATTCTGTTATACAGTCCAGGCAGTCTGTTTTTTTAATATAACCTATCAAGTATGAAGATTTCTTATAACTGGCTTAAAGACTATATTGATTTTGATATCGAACCTGAAAAACTATCGGTGATTCTTACTGGCCTTGGTCTTGAAGTAGAGGCTCTTGAGGAATGGGAATCTGTGCCGGGAGGTCTTAAAGGTGTTGTCATTGGAGAGGTATTAACATGTATAAAGCATCCTAATGCCGATAAGCTGTCTGTCACCACTGTCAATGTAGGAAAGGATGAACCCCTTCGTATAGTATGTGGTGCTCCGAATGTTGCTGCCGGCCAGAAAGTACCTGTTGCCACAATAGGGTCTGTTTTATATATGGGAAATGAAAAACTGGAGATCAGGAAAACAAAAATACGCGGAGAGATATCAGAAGGTATGATATGTGCCGAGGATGAGCTTGGATTGGGTCCTCTACATGAAGGCATTATGATCCTTGACGAAAATAGTGTACCGGGAACCCCTGCCTCCGAATACTTCAAAATAACCCACGATTTCGTGTACCAGATAGGTCTGACTCCTAACAGAATAGACAGCGGATCCCATTTTGGTGTTGCAAGAGATCTGGCTGCTTATCTCAATATTAATGAGGGCTTACAGGTTAAAGCCTGCCCTCCTTCTGTTGATAATTTCAGGCCCGATAATAAAGATAATCCTTATACAGTAATCATTGAAAATAAAAGTGATTGCCCCAGATATACCGCAATAACAATAAGTGACGTAACTATTGGCGAATCACCTGACTGGCTTAAGAACAAGTTATCGGCCATTGGTCTTCATCCAATCAACAATGTTGTTGATATAACCAATTTTGTGATGTACGAGCTGGGGCAACCTCTTCATGCCTTCGATGCTGATAAAATCACAGATAAGACTGTTATTATTAAAAACCTGCCAGATAATTCGAAATTCACTACTCTGGATGGTGTTGAAAGACATCTTTCTTCAAAAGACCTTATGATATGCGATAGCGAAGGTGGCATGTGTATTGCCGGTGTATTCGGAGGGATAGGATCAGGAATAACCGAATCTTCAGGAAATATCTTTCTTGAAAGCGCTTATTTCAACCCTGTAGCTATAAGAAAAACTGCAAGAAGACATGGACTCAACACAGATGCTTCCTTTCGTTTCGAAAGAGGTGCCGATCCTGAAATAACAATTACGGCTGTTAAAAGAGCTGCAATGCTCATCAGAAATATCGCCGGAGGCAAAATATCTTCGGAAATAACAGATGTTTACCCCTCGAAAATTAACAGAACAGGCATTGAAATACGTTACAGAAATATTGACAAGCTTATCGGGAAAAAAATACCACCCCAAATTGTAAAAAAAATAGTGACTCTTCTGGATATGGTAATATTAAAAGAAAATCAGGAAAGCCTTGTCCTTGAAATACCTCTGTACCGTGTGGATGTAAAACGGGAAGCCGATGTAATTGAAGAGATCCTTAGAATTTACGGTTATAACAACGTTGAAATTGATGAACATATTAATTCAACACTAAGTTATCGTGATAAACCTGACCGGGAAAAAGTCAATAATACAATAGCAGACATGCTTACCTCAACAGGTTTTTCAGAGATAATGTGCAATTCTCTTAATCCTGCAGTTTTTTATCAGAATGACGACTTTAATCCTGACGGCCTTGTCTTACTGGCAAACCCACTAAGTTCAGACCTAAATGCAATGAGACAGTCACTACTGTATGGCGGATTGAATTCAATTGCCTGGAATATTAACAGACAGAATCAAGACCTTAAGTTATTCGAATTTGGAAATTGCTATTTCAAAAAACAATCAGGGGAAGAATCGCCGTCAGCCGGCAATTTCTGTGAAAAAAGATGCCTGGATCTTTTCATCACAGGGAATAATGGCCACACTCGCTGGAATTTTAAATCTGCTCCGACAGATTTTTATAACATCAAATCATCTGTGGAGATGATCTTTGACAGATTAGGAATACGTTCAGAAGAAATCATTTCAGATGAAAGCAGCAGGAAATATTTTACAGAATCAGTCTCCTGGGTATTTAAGAACAAACTGCTTGCTGAAGCAGGCAAAATATCTGAAGAGTATCTTGAAAAATTTGACATCACACAGGATGTGTATTATGCACATCTCGACTGGGATGCTGTTCTTAAGATAATAAAGAACCATGAGGTGTCATTCAACGGCTTGCCTAAATATCCATGGGTTAGACGTGACCTTGCCCTCTTGCTTGATAAGAAAATAAAATTCTCACAAATAAGAGATATTGCTTTCAGGACTGAAAGGCATATTCTTAAGGGAATTGATCTTTTTGATGTTTACGAAAGTGATTCGCTTGGCCGGAATAAAAAATCCTATGCTGTCAGTTTTATTCTCAGAGATGATCATCAGACTCTTACCGACAGCAATATTGACAAGATAATGAACAATCTGGTCAAAGCTTATGAAAGAGAACTTAATGCAATCATAAGATGAAAAAGGAATGTAGTATAGACCTGATAAAAGGGGATATAACATCTCTTGATGTTGATGCCATTGTCAATGCCGCAAATAACTCTCTTCTTGGAGGAGGAGGAGTAGATGGAGCTATTCACCGTGCGGCAGGACCAAAACTCATGCAGGAGTGCAGGAAACTGAATGGCTGTGAAACGGGGGAAGCAAAAATAACAAACGGATTTGAACTAAAGGCACGCTATGTCATTCATACGGTTGGACCGGTATGGCACGGGGGAAACGGTGATGAGACTGACCTGCTTGCCAATTGCTACCAGTCAAGCCTCCTCCTGGCAAAAGAAAATGGAATTAAATCAATCGCCTTTCCCTGTATCTCAACCGGAGCCTATGGCTTTCCGAAAGACCTCGCCGCAATGATCGCCATAAATGAGACCATGCGGTTTACAAAAATTTATCCTATACCGGAAAGAGTAGTATTCGTCACTTTCGATGAAGAAAACCACAGAGCCTACAGAAAGCTTCTTGAGCAATGATCCGTTTGCTGAAAACAGTTAATAATTATTTATCTCTGGTCCGTTTCAGCCATACAGTATTTGCCATGCCCTTTGCTCTAATTGGCTTTTTCCTGGCTATTTCAAAAGATGAATACTCCTTCAGTCTAAGACTTCTTATCCTCGTAATTTTGTGCATGATCTTCGCCAGAAATGCAGCCATGGGATTTAACAGGCTGGCTGACAGAAGATATGATGCAATGAACCCCAGAACAGCAGCCAGGGAAATACCTTCGGGAATTATCAGTAGCCGGTCGGCCGGCATTTTTGTGATTGTGAATTCAATCCTGTTTATTATCACCGCTGGTTTCATTAACAAACTCACCCTGATATTATCTCCTGTTGCCCTGCTGATCATCCTGGGTTACAGCCTATCCAAGAAAATAACCAACCTCTGTCATTTCATCCTGGGTCTGGGTTTAAGCCTGGCACCTGCCGGTGCATACATATCTGTTACAGGTTCCTTTTCCCTGCTGCCCGTTGTTTATTCATTTATTGTGCTGACTTGGGTAAGTGGCTTCGACATCATTTATGCCCTACAGGACACCGATTTCGACAGAGCACATAATATTCATTCTATCCCCTCTGCTACAGGAATCAAAAAATCCCTGACAATATCAGCCTTGCTTCATCTGACAACAGTCATCCTTGTTATAACAGCCGGACTGATGTACAACACAGGATTCCTGTTCCGGGGCGGAGCAATGATCTTTATTATACTACTCTTGTATCAGCACCTGATTGTCAAACATGATGATCTCAGCAGGATAAATATAGCATTTGGAACTACAAATGGTATTGCAAGTATTGTTTTTGCTCTTTTTGTAATCCTCGATATGTATATTTAAATCGTTCAGGACATAAATATTTTTTATTTTTTCGACAATAGTTAATATATTTTTTTTTACTTGCTATTCATTTTAGCTTCAATATATGGTAGACGACATAATTGTTAAAGAGGTTCTTTCCAGTCAGGAACTCCGGGAATTTATTTTCCTGCCTGAAAAAGTCCATAACGATGACCCGAACTGGCTGCCTCCTATTTATATGGATGAGAAAAATTATTTTAACAAGGAAAAGAACAAGTCGTTTAACTATGCTGATACCATAATGTACCTCGCATGGAAGAACAATAAACCTGTAGGCAGAATAATGGGGATCATCAATAAGAGGTACAATCATATCAATAATGAGAATCACGGCCGTTTTTGTTTCATGGAATGTTATGATGATAAAAAAATATTCCATGCGCTCCTTACAAGTATTGAAAACTGGCTGCGAACCAATGGCATTAGTACAATAGTGGGTCCACTGGGGTTCTCAGATAAAGATCCTCAGGGATTTCAGATTGAGGGTTTTGAATATCCACCTTTTATAACTGCTCCTGTAAATTCACCGTATATGTATCAATATATGGAAGAAGAAGAAGGTTATGAAAAGAAGGTAGATCTGGTCAATTATCTTGCGAAAATGCCTGATGCTTTGCCTGAAGTGTATGTGAAGGTATTAAGCAGGATCGAAAAAACCGAGAATTATAAAATATTGGAATTCCACAACAAAAAAGAACTGAAACAGCACATTATACCAGCGCTGGAGCTTATGAATGAGACATTCCGTGAAATTTACGGATTCGTTCCCCTGGAAGATAACGAGAAGAAGGAGCTTGCAGCGAATTATCTGCCTATTCTTGATCCGAAATTCATTAAGATGGTAAAGAAAGACCAGGAACTTATTGGCTTTGCCATAGGCATGCCGGATGTGTCTCCCGGTATAAAAGCCTGTAATGGACATTTATTTCCATTCGGAATACTGAAAGTTATGAGAGAATCAAGACGGTCAAAGAAATTACTAATGCTCCTCGGTGGTGTCAAAAAAGAATTCCGCGGAAAAGGTATTGATGTCCTTATGGGAGTTAAGATACTTGAATCAGGGATAAAACAGAAGATGGAAATTATTGACAGTCATCTGGTTCTGGAAAACAATGTACGTATGAGGAGTGAATACGAGCGCATCGGAGGTAAGGTTGTAAAACGATTCCGTATTTACCAGAAAGCTTTATAGAAACTAAAAAAAGTATTTCTCCCGTTATTCCGGAAATAAGCATTATCAGAACCTGAACACAAAGGAAAAACCGAGCAGCTCCTTAAATTGTATTCTCGCTGTTTTTTTGGGCTTGTTATCAGGCCCCAGGACGGGTTTATCATCCTTATCATACTCAGGGGTTTTGGTGTCATCATCAAAAATAAAATGAGTATTTAGCCTAAGTTCGGTAAACCAGTTTATCCTGGCAGTAAGTATCATCTCCCAGTCAATATCAATATTCTGGGGATTGTGTCTGTAATTGGTAAATAATTGCAGGCGGTTAGTCACGGTAAGGCTCTCTGAAGGTTTATATTCATTGGTTATCATGAAACTCATCCCCGGTTCATGTTTGGCTCTTCTATCGGCCGCCACACCATAAAGAGTCTGATCAATCCTTGATGTATCCGGAACAAAAGTCGCCTTATACGACAGAGGAGAGAAATTTATTGAAGTTTTTTTACCGGGCTTATAATCCAGACCAAAACCAAGTGTCAGTGTTGCGGGATTCATAAATCTTGACACCATATTTTTCGATGAATCGGTATAAGTATGTCCCTTGGATATCTGTGTTTTAAAAAGCATTATCCCACTGAAGTCAAATTTTCCAAAAGCTTTATGGTTGATTTTTGAATTAGTTTCAAAAAGGTCAAGATTCTTCCTCACTCCGTTTTCTGTTGTGGCAATTAAGCCATATTTGAGCCGGGCGAAATTTGCTGAATTCAATTTCAGGAGTTTATTTTCATAATCTGCGAACCCTGTGATATCAAGAGTTGTTGACACACTGCTCTCCCCTCCTTTGACCCAGTTGGAGAGTGCTGTCTGATTAAGGGCAAACGAGGTCTCCGTTCTGTATTTCCATAGCTCCGGTTTTACAATAATTTTCCTTACCTCCAGAAGAGAAGAACGGTCAACCTCCTGCATCTCAACCTTTATATCTGAACGCATTTCGTGACGAACCGGGCGCAGCAACCTTATACCGCTTTCAAGGTAAAGACCTATGGTATCCTTTGAATGACCACCAATCCATACTGTGACCGAATCATTCATATCACTCCTCAACCAATACCTTTGCATCTTTTCTGACTGGGAATTAAGCCACACAGGAATCACTTCATCACCCCTGCCAGTAAAAAGAACAAGTGTCGAATCACGCTTATCAATAAGTCCAAGAAGTGATTCCACAGCTGCCCTGATTGAATCAATAAAACAGGGATTATCATAATAGTCAAGAGGAAAAACACTTTTTTCTGACGACATTTCTGGCAAAGTATCTGCTTTAGTAAAAAACAGCGAATCACCTGAAAAAGCCAATGAATCAACCACGTTAACCAATGTTGAATCTCCCGCAACAACAGCAGGAACAGCGACAGAATCATTCAATACTTCTTCTCCCGTGATTGCCCTGGGAACACCATATTCCTTCCATAACACTGAAATAGAATCAAAAGGATAGCTTTTCAGGTAAAAAAGTGTTGAATCAAAAGGTGGGTTTGAAGCTTCATAAACGAGACGGCTCAGGGATTCTTTAAGCAAATCGGTTGTGTCTTTCCAGTATGCTGTTTCAATAGTCTTCCTGAGAAAGATCAATGCATCTCCTGCTGAAAAGTCTATTCTGGCAGTGTCATCGTCAAGGTTCCCGGAACCCGGGTCAAACATTAATGAGTCCAGTTGCCCGCCTGTAATTGTTATGGGCTTAATATCCTGTGCAAAGCATGAAAAAAATGAAATGAAAAAAATGAAAATAAGAATACTCTTTTTAAACAAAGTGTCCATTATATAATCAATATGCTAAATGATGAATTATTAAATTATAAAATTTTCTGGTGTGGCAAAATACACTTATTATTCTTATTGAATAAGAAAATTTTTAAAAAACTATTCAATATAACGCGAAAGATGTCCGATATAATATATCAGGAATAATAAACCTGCAAAATAAGCCTTGCCTTTGGTTTTGATCATAACCATATATTGATTTCCTTTGCATCGCAAAATACAAACATGCAGGATCTAACGAACGGTCATGAAGGGAAGTTGATATTCCGGTTTGCTGCACCAATGCTCATTGGAAACATTTTTCAGCAGTTATTTAATGTAGTAGACAGTGTTGTAGTAGGTAATTTTATCGGGAAAGAAGCATTAGCTGCTGTTGGTGCATCTTTCCCCATCATTTTCATGCTTATATCGCTGATTATAGGTCTTGTAATGGGCATCACTGTGGTTATCAGCCAGTATTTCGGAGCTAAAGATTATGTCAGGGTAAAAAGAGCTATTGATACGATGTATATCTACACTTTTTTTGCCGGGATAATTGCCACAACCGCAGGATTATTACTAACCGTTCCTCTACTGCGTCTGCTCGATACCCCACAGGAAATAATGCCTCAGGCGACACAGTATATGCGAATCTTTTTTTCCGGAATGGTTATATTTTTCGGGTATAACGGTACCAGTGCCGTCTTGCGTGGCTTAGGCGATTCCAAAACACCTTTATATTTTCTAATAATAGCTACAGTAGCAAATATTATCTTCGATCTTCTTTTTGTGGGAGTTTTTTCCTGGGGAATAAAAGGAGCAGCTTTTGCCAGTCTTCTGGCAAACAGCATAGCCTTTGGTCTGGCTATAATTTGGCTTAATAAAACTCATAAAATAATTCAGATAGCCGTACGCGGACTGCATTTCGACAAAGAAATATTTCTTCAGAGCATTCGCATAGGTCTTCCCACAGGGATACAACATACACTGGTTGCAATAGGGAACCTTGCTTTGCTAAGCATAGTAAACAAGTTCGGAAACTAATGTCTGGCTGCCTATTCTGTGGCTAACAGAATTGATATGATGGCAACTATACCTTCATTATCCTTCTCCCAGGCTCTGTCGACCTTCGTTGGTCAAAACATAGGGGCAAACAAAACGGAAAGAGTCCGTACCGGACTGAAAGCCACAATAAAAATGGCCGGAGGAATTACTGTTATAACAACTGTCATAATAGTACTAATGGGAAACATCATGATGAGAATGTTTACAAGTGATACTGATGTAATACGAATAGGAAATGAATACCTCACCATTGTCAGTGCTTTTTATTTGTTGTTCACCATGATGTTTATTTTTAATGGCATAATGAGGGGTGCAGGAGACACTATTTTCCCGATGTTTTTCTCCCTTGTCTCCCTGTGGCTGGTAAGGATACCCCTGGCATATTACCTCTCTGCCAGAATGGGTGAAAGCGGAATCTGGTGGGCTATTCCGGCAGGATGGTTGATCGGACTTATTCTTTCATTTTTCTATTACAGAACCGGAAGGTGGAAAGCCAGTACTGTTGTTAAATATTTTGATAATATGTAACTTTCAAACGAACACTATATTAAGAATATGATAAAATCCATGACAGGCTATGGGAAAGCTGTAGCTGAAATCTCCGGTAAAAAAATCTCAATTGAAATTAGATCACTCAATTCCAAATCACTGGACATCAGCACCCGTCTGCCCTGGCTCTATAAGGAGAAAGAAGCCGATATACGGGCTCTCATTAACCAGAAACTTGACAGAGGCAAGATCGATCTTACAATAAATTCGGATGTTATAGACAACGACATAGTTCCTCTCATCAACAAAGAAGTTGTGAAAGCTTATTTTAATCAGCTTAAGGAAATTGCTGATGAGATAGGGATAGAAGCTAATGAACAGTTGCTGCCTGTTATCCTGAAACTGCCCGATGCCATGAAAACAGAAAAGCCGGATCTGTCTGAAAATGAATGGTTGATAGTAAAAACGAAAATTGAGGAATCTATCGCCTCGCTGGATCTTTTCAGGACAGAAGAAGGGCGTTCACTTGAAGATGATTTAAAAAAGTCTGTAAACAAAATCCTTACACTACTTGAAGAAGTAGTGAAATTTGAAGAAAAAAGGATAGGGAAAATAAGGGAAAAACTGAATAAGTCTCTCACTGATATGGAACTGAATGAGAGCATTGATAAGAACAGATTCGAACAGGAACTAATCTATTATCTTGAAAAACTTGATATCAACGAAGAAAAAGTCAGGTTAAAAAAACACTGTGAATATCTTATAGAAAAGATAGAGTCGACACCTCCCAACGGTAAAATTCTTGGATTCATAACACAGGAAATAGGGCGCGAGATAAACACACTGGGTTCAAAGGCCAATGATGCGTCTATTCAAAAAATTGTAGTTATGATGAAAGATGAACTTGAAAAGATAAAAGAACAATCTCTTAATGTCCTCTGAATTGATATGCCAGTAATAAAAGGTAAAGCAGTGATTATTTCAGCTCCTTCGGGAGCCGGAAAATCAACAATAAGTAATTATCTGCTTAAAAAAAGCAATAAGCTCGAATTTTCAATTTCTGCCACAACCCGCAAACCCCGGGGAATGGAAGAAAACGGGGTGGAATACTATTTCCTGAGTATCCCTGATTTCAAAAGAAAAATAAAAAACGGTGAGTTTATTGAATGGGAAGAAGTCTACAAAGGGCAGTATTACGGAACGCTTAAAAGTGAGATGGACAGAATATGGGCAAACGGACGGCATGTTCTCTTTGATGTGGATGTAAAAGGAGGTATCAGTCTTAAGAAAATTTTCGGCAATAAATCGATCTCCATTTTTATCATGCCTCCCTCTCCGGAAGAGCTTGAAAAAAGACTTATCAAAAGGGCAAGCGATGATCCGGAAAAGATAAAAATGAGACTCAAAAAAGCTTCAAAAGAAATGAAACTGGCTAACCAGTTTGATAATATTTTGATAAATAATATTCTGGAAAAGGCAGAGGAAGAAGTTTTTAATATTGTCAGCAGTTTTCTGTCACAAGAAAATTAAAAAATATCTGTTAATGCAAAAAGTCGGATTATTCTTTGGTTCATTCAACCCCATCCATTTAGGACACATGGCTATTGCCGGGTATATGCTGGAATTTACTGATCTGGATGAATTATGGTTTATTGTCAGTCCTCATAATCCTCTTAAGAAAAAGAGCACTCTCCTCTCCGATTATGAACGCTTATACATGGCTGAACTTGCAATAAACGATAACTACAGGCTCAGGGCATCAGATATTGAGTTCCGTCTTCCTGTTCCATCTTACACAATTGACACTCTGGTTTATCTTAAAGATCAGTATCCCTCAAAAAAATTCTTACCCATAATGGGGCAGGATACTGTATATACCCTTCATAAGTGGAAAAACGGAGAAGAACTGGTTAAAAACCATCAGATACTTGTTTATCCCAGGCCAAATCCTGTGAAACCCCCTTCTCCATTGCTGCAACATATTCTTTCTTCAGCTGATCTGAGATTTGTCAGGGCGCCAATGATGGAAATCTCCGGCACCTTTATCCGGAATGGTATTAAGAAAGGAAAAAACATGTCATATTTCCTTCCTCCTGCCGTATGGAAATATATAAAAGAAAAGCATTTCTACGGCAGATAGTTATTCAATTCTCCGGTCCTGAATAATAATTCAATGCCTAATTTCTTCTTTCACTATAAAAATGGGATACACCACTATTAATATTGCAGGTCATTCCGTTCAGATTTGCCTTACAACTTCCATCCCTCTTTCCAGGGCTTTTTCATTTAATGGAATAAGGTCATGATACCGTGGAGGGAGGGATTCTTTCAGCCCCTTTATCACATTTTCAAACTTTATTATGGGTTTTATTTTGAGGAATCCACCCAGAACGATCATATTGAATATCCTGGAATTATTCATTTTTCCTGCTTCTTCTACAGCATCAATACGGTAAATATCAATATCCTTTCTCTCCGGATGGCGGCTTATTCCATTTGTATCATAGATCAGTAATCCTCCGGGCTTAACCGAGCTTTCGAATTTATCCATTGATTGCTGGTTAAGTATAATAGCAGTATCAAATTGTCTCAATATCGGGGAACTTATCTTCTCACTGCTGATAATCACTGTCACATTTGCTGTTCCTCCACGCATTTCAGGTCCGTATGAGGGCATCCAGCTGACCTCCATATCCTGCATCACTGCTGAATATGCCAGGATCTTTCCCATCGACAGGACTCCTTGTCCGCCGAAACCTGCAATAATCATTTCTTCTGTCATATTATTCCTATTTCATTTTTATTTTTCCTGTTGTTTTTCTGGATCTTTAAGATCACCCAGAGGGTAATACGGAAACATATTCTCTTCCATCCATTTATTAGACTCAACGGGAGTCATCTTCCAGTTTGAAGGACAATTTGAAACCACCTCAACGAAACATGTACCTTTTTTGAGCTTTTGATAGTGGAAGGCTTTTCTTATTGCTTTTTTTGTCCGTCTTACATTAACAGCAGAATGAACACTTTGTCTGGTCACAAAATATGTTCCTGGCAAAGTTGCAACTATATCAGTCATTTTAATCAGGTTGCCCATCATTTCCACGTCACGGCCATAAGGTGAAGTAGAAGACTTCATTCCCGGAATGGTTGTTGGCGCCATCTGACCTCCTGTCATACCATAGATACCATTATTTATAAACACTATAAGAATATTTTCTCCCCTGTTACAGGCATGTATAGTTTCAGCAGTCCCGATAGCGGCAAGATCACCATCACCCTGATAAGTAAAAACATATTTATCAGGCATCAGTCTCTTTATGGCTGTTGCGAGAGCCGGAGCCCTTCCATGAGCAGCTTCCTGACAGTCTATATCGATATAGTTATATAAATATACGGAACAACCGACAGGAGAGATGCCAATTGTCTCTGACTGAATACCTTCCTCGTCAATTATTTCTGCGATTATACGGTGAACAGTACTGTGGCCACAACCCGGGCAATAATGAAGAATATCATCTGTCATCAAGTCTGTCCGTTTATATACAATATTTCCGGGCTTTATTATATCATTCATCTGATTAGTGTCATTCATAACTTATCCTCCTATTTTAGATTTCAGAAAATCTACCACTTCATCAGGAGCAGTAACAATACCTCCCATCCTGCCATAGTGGTAAACAGGTATTTTCCCGTTGACCGCGAGGAGTACATCCTCAACCATCTGACCTGAGCTCATTTCGACAGATAATATCATTTTGGCTCTGGTTGACAGTTCGCTGATCCTTTTTGAGGGAAAGGGGAAAAGGGTTACAGGTCTTAACAGCCCAACCTTCAGTCCCTCAGCACGTGCCATCTGTACCGATTTCTGACACACGCGTGCACTGGTACCATAAGCAACCAGTACATAATCAGCATCTTCGCAATTAAACTCTTCAAAACGGACTTCTTTTGATTTTATTTCTTCATATTTCTTAATAAGTTTCTGGTTGAACCTTTCTTCACTGAAGGAATCCAGATGAAGAGAGGTTATGATATTGCGTTCTCTGTCAGGAGTTTTGCCAGTTGTAGCCCAGTCTGGAACATCTTTTGACCTCTCTTTATATGGCCCAAGCCATACTTTTTCCATCATCTGCCCTATAGCACCATCAGAAAGTATCATAACAGGGTTCCGGTATTTGAAGGCCAGATCAAAACCCAGTCCTACAAAATCGGCCATTTCCTGTACAGAGGCCGGAGCCAGAACAATGAGATGATAATCACCATGTCCTCCTCCCTTGACAGCCTGAAAATAATCCGATTGTGCAGGTTGTATAGTACCAAGCCCGGGGCCACCCCTTACAACATTCACAATAAGACATGGCAATTCAGCACCTGCAATATAGGATATCCCCTCCTGCTTAAGGCTTATTCCCGGAGAAGAAGATGTTGTCATAACTTTTTTCCCGCAACCGGCTCCTCCATAAACCATATTTATGGCCGCAACTTCACTCTCTGCCTGAAGGACAACCATACCTGTTGTCTCATAAGGCTTAGCTGCCATAAGGTATTCAAGTATTTCACTCTGGGGTGTTATCGGATAACCGAAGTAACCATCTGCTCCGGCCCGTATAGCTGCTTCCGCAACAGCCTCATTCCCCTTCATCAATCTCAATTCCTTTTCCTGTGTCATATCATATTTTTATTTTATAAACAGTAATAACCCCGTCAGGACAAACTATGGCACAATTGGCACAACCTATACACAGATCAGGCCTGGCCGCATAAGCATAAGAATATCCTTTATGATTTACCTCTTTCGACATGGCTATTGTTCCTGTCGGACATTCAGCCATGCACAGTTCACAACCTTTACATCTTTCAATGTCAACTACTATATTACCTTTGATCTTTGCCATATAATTATTTTTAAATATTTCTTATATCTCAATAAGGATGATCGTCCCGGAATTTTTTCAGGCGCTGCCCAAGCTCCGGGAAAATATCCCTCGGGACAAGTGAAACACATGCCCTTAGTCCTTCTCTTTTGCTTCCCGTTATATCAAGAGAAATAGCACTTATCCCATAATACAAAAGCTCCCGGAGAAGATCCCTGCCGGTGAGTCCGGGATAAGATAATGTAAAATAAAACCCGTCTGCCACAAGTACATCAAGATCTTTATCATACACAATATTGAAACCATTGGACAGGAACAAATCCTTCATGATCGCAGCTTTGGTTGCATATTCTTCAACAACTTCCCTGAAATTATAAGTACCGTTGTTCAGAGCCTTAAAAAGAGCAGCCAGGCCGTACTGGCTACTATGCGAAACACCTGCAGACAGTGAATACAACGCTCCGAAAACAGCTGAATGCCCAAATTTGTCAGACGAATAAAACCTTAAAAGATCGGGATAAGACCTGTTAAAGAGATGATCGGAGATGGCCATTATTCCAATACGTTGACCGGCATAACTAAATATCTTTGAACTGGATATAAGTAAAATATAATCATCAGTATAACGGGCAACGGTAGGTTGATAAGGAGGCTCTCCCGGTCTGGAATAATCCTTCCTGAAATCCATGCCAAAATAAGCAAGATCTTCTATTACAATAACATCATATTTGAGGGCCAGTTCACCAATTATTGACAATTCTTCTTCAGTGAAACATATCCATGCCGGATTATTGGGATTAGAGTATAGCAATGATGATATTTTCCCGGACTCAAGATACGATTCCAGCTTTGCCCTGAGTCTTTTCCCTCTGTAGTTATAGATATCAAATGTATGACAATCATGACCAAGCATCATGACCTGTTGTTTCTGGACCGGGAAACCCGGATCAAGAAACAAGGTTCCTTCCTTGTCCCGGTTATTACGGTTAGCAACAAGGAAACTGATCATGCTTCCCATCATTGAGCCCACTGTGGGAATACATCCTCTGGATCTGATATCAATATCAAGAAAGAGTTTAATGAAGCGTGCCGATTCTTTTTTAAGCTCAGGCAAACCTGTAATGTCGGGGTAAATTGCTGAAACCCCTTTCCTCAGAGCTTCTATCTCTGCTTCAATACAAATATCCGGTGTAGGAAGTCCGGGAACACCCATCTCCATACGCACATACCTGATCCCTGTTTCCCTTTCAATAAGATTTACAAGCTGTACTATCTCACGTATTGAAGCCGATCCGGGATCCGGAATACCATTTTCTTCCGAGAGTTCCCTTATCAATGCCGGTGATATGGGTATTTTTTCCATAGTCTGAGTATTTCAGAACTTCCTGTTATCTATAACCCGTTTTGATTTACCTTCACTTCTTTCGATGGTTTTAGGTTCTACGAGTGTGACTTTTATACTGAGACCAACAGCATTTTCAAGATTATCCTGCAAACGGTTTCTCAGATTCTGTAACTGGCTTATTTTATCCTGGAAAAACACCTCATCCACCTCTACCTGCAATTCAATAACATCCAGATTATTTAGTCTGTCAACTATTATCCGGTAATGAGGTTTGATCTCACTCATAGCCAGCAAAACTGTTTCGATCTGAGAAGGGAACAGGTTAACTCCCCTGATAATAAGCATATCATCACTTCTGCCCAAACATTTATCCATTCTTACAAGAGTCCGGCCACATTTGCATTTCGAATAATTAAGCCTTGTCAGATCACGGGTACGGTAACGGATAAGAGGTAAACCTTCTTTGGTGATGGTAGTAAAGACCAGTTCTCCGACTGACCCTTCCGGTAAAACCTCAAGTGTTTCAGGGTCTATTATTTCCGGGAAAAAATGATCTTCATTTATATGCAATCCTTCCTGTTCCTGACATTCACTTGCCACACCTGGCCCTATAATTTCACTCAGTCCGAAAATATCAATTGCTTTAATCCTCAACTTCTCTTCTATCTCCTTTCTCATGTTTTCAGTCCATGGCTCAGCACCGAAAACACCACATCTCAATTTCAGATCATCACGGCTGATACCATTATCCTGTATAGCTTCTGCCAGATAGAGAGCATAGGAAGGAGTACACGCAATAACAGTAGTTCCGAAATCACGCATCAGCTGAAGCTGACGATGAGTGTTACCTCCCGACACTGGAATAACAGATGCACCTATCTTTTCGCCGCCGTAATGCAAACCCAGCCCACCGGTAAAAAGACCGTAACCATAAGCAACCTGAATAAAATCATTCCTGCCTGCTCCCGCAGAAGTAAGTGTCCTTGCCATGACTTCCGACCAGGTAGACACATCATTACGGGTATACCCAACCACAGTAGCCTTTCCTGTTGTTCCTGAAGAGGCATGAAGCCTCACAATCTCACTCATCGGTACAGCAAACATGCCGAAAGGATAAGTGTCACGAAGGTCATTCTTCGTGGTAAAAGGAAGCTTTCTGATATCATCAATAGATTCTACAACCTCCGGTCCAAGCCCGGCTTCCTGTAATTTGTGTCTGTAATAAGGAACATTGAAATAAACTCTTTCTACTGTTCTTCTCAACCTTTCACTCTGGATCTTCCTCAGATCACTTCTGTCCATGCATTCAAAATGCCTGTTCCAAATATCCATTTTTCAAAAATACAATCGGGTAAATAATAAATAATAAACTTGCTACATTCTAATTAAATCTTCTCCGCATAACAGCTCTAATCCATTGGATTTCAATACATCTATGGCTTTTTTATTGTCACTGCACTGAAGGATAATGATAGATTTCCCTCCTGAGGAAAATGCATAAGTATATTCAACACTAATTTCAAGGTCGGACAGACTCTTAAGTACCCCGGCATATTCTTTTGCCTGATCAGGTACCATAACTGCTATTACCTCAGTAACATTTACCGAAAATAGCTGATTTTTAAGAACGGTTCTGGCCTTTTCCGGCTCCGAAACCAGAAGACGCAGTATACCAAAATCAGTGGTATCAGCAACACTTAATGCCAATATCCTGTGATTTTCTTTTGCCAATGCTTCCAAAACCCCGGCTAGTCGTCCCGACTTATTTTCCATAAATACCGACAACTGACTTATTATCATGCTTTAATGATTTTATAGTTTAAAAATGAAGTCCGAATATAATAATAATAACTTATTTTTCCGACCAAATGAACATAGGATCATTTCAGTATTTTAATTCTGGCGTCTACAACTGTTATTGACTCCGGACTGCCAATCAAAGGATTAAGATCCACTTCCTTAATCTCTGTTGCAAACCTCAACAAGCTGGATAATCTTACTATTATCTCGGCGAATTTCTTTTCGTTTATACCCTGTTTTCCTCTTGTTCCATGGATTATCCTGTAAGCTTTAAGGCTTTTTATCATTGATTCGGCTTCTCTGAAAGTCAGGGGAGCCAATCCTGAAGATATATCGCCCAGCACTTCCACAAATATTCCACCGAGGCCACAGAGAATAACATGTCCGTAAGTAGGTTCATATTTGGCTCCTATAAATAGTTCTGTTCCTTTAACCATTTTTTGGACCTTCACTCCTTTTGCCCCTTTAATATCCATCATCCGGATAAACTCCTCTTCAAGATAACTTTTGGATTTAATATTTAGAGTGACCCCTCCAACGTCAGATTTGTGTACCGGACCTACAACCTTAAGTGCAAGAGGGAAGCCTGTTTTTTTTGCTGCATGGATGAGCGCACTTTGTGTTGTTACAACCTCTTCTTTTACTATGGGAATACTCGCAGCTGCAAGCAGTTGTTGTATGATCTCAGGTTTCTGATAGCCTGCTGGAGCATTTTTTATAATATCTCTTATCCGGTTAATATCTATATCCTGCAAAAATATTCTTCCGTCAGCAGGATCAGGTGTATCTGATATCTTTGTCAGTGTCCTGCCAAGGACAACTTCATCGGGAAAATTAATCAGGCCTTTATCCAGGAAATAATCCAGTTCCGGCTGGGAGCTGGTAACTGAGGGCAGAATAGGGAAAAGAGGTTTTTCACATTCTTTTATCTTTCTGTGGAGCAGATCGTAAATAACCATCATATCGTTAAGTCCATTACTACCGAATATTACTGTCATCCCATCTATTTCAGGCATTTTTTTATCGACATAATCAATTATTTTGTCTAGCTGATCGCTGGTGGCAGTAGCTATCATATCGACAGGATTTGAAGCTGACGCTCCGGGATTCATCATAGCCATCAGTTTGTCATAATGTTCTCCTCTAATAACCGGAATATTCATACCTCCTGCCGAAAGAGCATCTGTAAGCATAACAGCGGGTCCTCCGGCATGGGTAATAATTACTATATTCCTGCCTTTAAGAGGCTTATGAAAAAAAACGGAAGCCACTGTAGTCAGTTCTTCTCTGCCGGAACATCTTACTATACCGGCTTTGCGGAACAGGGCCTCCACAGCTGAGTCGGATGATGTCAGCGCTCCTGTATGAGAGGAAGCGGCCCTGCTGCCGGCTTCACTGGTACCGGCTTTTATAGCAGCGATCCTGCACCCTTTTTTTATCAGGGATGAAGCATGAATCAGTAATTTATCAGGATTACGTATGCTTTCTACATAGATAAGCTTGATATGTGAACTTCTTTCCGGATCAAAACTGTTGTCCCAATATTCAAGAACTTCTTCCACTCCTGTCTGGGCACTGTTACCAACTGAATAAACACTTGAAAAACGGACTCCCTTAGGGATAGCTGACTCAAAAATAAAAACTGCTGTAGCTCCTGATCCTGATACAAGATCACAGCCTCTTTCATTAAGTCGTGGCACAGGCGATGTAAAAATACCATTATATGAAGGTGTTATCACTCCTATACAGTTAGGCCCGATGAGACATCCCCCCGATTCTTCTATCATCCCCGCAATTTCCTCTTCCAGTTTTTTCCCTTCTTCTCCGGATTCTGCAAAACCAGCTGATATGATGATAAAAGCTTTAGTCCCCTTCTCCCTTATAAGGCTTTCCACCACCTGCAAACAGTACCTGGCAGAAATTGCCAGAATAGCCAGACCAGCTGAGGGAACATCATTAATATTGCTGTATGACCGGATACCCTGTATAAGCTTATGATGAGGATTAACAACAGACAGAGTACCCTGGTAATTACCTTCAATAATATTCTTAAGGATTTTCCCCCCGGGCTTATTCAGGTCATCTGACCCACCTACGACAACTATACTGTCCGGATCTATCAGCTCATTATTAATCATTTTTTTAAGTTGAGGGATGAATTACTGGAAATAGAACAATCCGGTACTGACATACTCACAATCCGGAAAATCGCTTTTGAAAACCTACGTTCTGAGTTACAACAAACAAATATAACTCTGAAATATAACAACTTAAAAACCTCATACAACTAAGATACTTAAAAGCAATATAATAAAAATTACATGTAATAAACAAGATGAATATCAACTCAATCAATATTAAGACAATAAGCATTATCCCAAAGTTTAATCACCATGATTAATTATTATAATCATATAAGCTCTTTTATTAATTAAATAATCCATCTATCCTATTTCAGAAAAAAACTTTAACAATTGTTGCATAATCATTTGATAATATCTCAAAAAAAAATTAGGTTTGGTGGCAGTTTTTTCGGGTCTGAAAACAGAAGCTTATTTTTTAATATCTGTTTTTAGCTTTTTTGCAGGCAGAAAAGCCAGTTGATGAGTATTTATTATATTATTAATCTATCAATATGAGGCTTGCCAGAAAAAATAACGGGCAGGTTTTTTTATTTAATATCTAAACAATTTATGGAAAGAGTTATTAATAACGGAACAGTTAAGTTCTATAACGGGAAACAGATCCCTCTTGAGATGCATAAAGTTAGGATCGTCCAGTCGTTAAACCTGGTTCCTGTTGAAAGAAGGCTGGAAGCAATAAAAACAGCAGGTTATAACACCTTTTTGCTGGGCACTGAGGATATTTTCCTTGACATGCTTACTGACAGCGGAACAAATGCAATGAGCGACAATCAGGTTTCAAAAATGTTTGTTGCCGATGATGCTTATGCAGGATCACAAAGTTTCAAAAAGCTTGAACAAAGTGTAAAAGATGTATTTGGGAAGAAATATACTCTGCCGGTTCACCAGGGAAGGGCGGCAGAAAATATTTTGTCAAAAGCTTTTATCAAAGAAGGTTCTTTTATACCTATGAACTACCATTTCACCACTACTCTTGCACATATTGAAATAAACGGAGGTAAGATCGCAGAACTATTCACCCCCGAAGCTATGAGAATCAAGAGTTCCGATCCTTTTAAAGGGAATATAGATCCCGCCCGTCTTGAAGCCTTTATAAATGAACATGGTACAGAAAACATTCCATTCATAAGGATGGAAGCTTCAACGAATCTGATAGGAGGTCAGCCCTTCTCACTCAAAAACATGAAAGAGATAAGAAAGATAGCCGACAAATATGGGTTGATCCTTATCCTTGATGCAAGTCTCATTGGCGAAAACGCATATTTTATCATTAACCGGGAAAAAGAGTATCTGGGTAAATCACTGCAATCTGTATTGCTTGAGATGTGTGATCTTTCAGATATTGTATATTTTTCAGCCAGAAAAGTAACCTCCAGCAGAGGAGGTGCAATATGCACCAACCGAGATGATCTGTATTCAAAAATGAAGCATCTGGTTCCCCTCTATGAAGGTTTTCTTACATACGGAGGCATTTCCATACGCGAGATAGAAGCAATGGCACAGGGTCTGATGGAAACTGTCGACCCTGATGTAGTAAGCCAGTCTCCTTTATTTATTGACTATATGGTCAAAGAGCTCGATAAGCTTGGTATTCCTGTTATTATGCCGGGTGGAGCTCTGGGATGCCATGTCGATGCCACACAATTCGTTTCACATGTACCACAATCACAATATCAGGCCGCTTCTCTTGTGTCGGCATTCTTTATAGCTTCCGGAATAAGAGGTATGGAAAGGGGTACAATGAGCAGTACGAGAGATGAAGAAGGTAATGATATTTTCTCAGACCTGGAACTGATGAGGCTGGCACTGCCACGTCGCGTATTCACCCTTTCACAGGTGGAATATACAATAGACAGGCTGAACTGGCTGTATCATAACAGAAACCTTATAGGAGGTCTCAGGTTCATTGAAGAACCCCCTGTCCTGAGATTCTTCACCGGCAAGCTTGAGCCGCTAAGTGACTGGCCTGAAACACTCGCTGAAGCATATAAAAAAGAATTTGGCAACAGTCGCTGATAAAGAATCCTGACTCTGTTGAAATAATATCCATAAACAGGAAATTATTTCAGGTAAAATGCCTGCTGAACCTGATCTTCACCTACAGTGACATCATAAATGATCAGAGCAGCGGGTGTTTTTATAAATTGAATCAGTATATCAGATCAAGTACTTCAGTCCTGGCCTGCTCAAATATTTTCGAAGCTCCTGAATCATAATGATTGAAAGAACCATGTATCATCTTGTGAAATAAAACAGTTGTTTTTTTACCTGTGACCTCTTTGTTGTCTCCAAAAATATGGATATAAATTTCAGATGGCTTCCCCTGATCCTGCCTGATAAAAGCCATGCCCTTTGTATTTACCTGGTCACATATAACTGAAACGGCATATATGCCAGTGGCTGGCAATAATTTACATTCGTCAGTGAGAGGAAGGTACAAGAGCGACCGGAAAGGTTCCGGAGCTGTAATAGTTAAAGGTTGAGGATAACCTATTACCATATAGTAGTGATCAAGGTAAGCATTTGCTCTTTGAATATAACCCTCTTTTATTGCCTTACGTATCTTTGTTGAACTCACTGTTTCATTATATACCTCCTGTTCCGGTATCTCTTCTGCTTCAAAATTGTATTTATTTTTCCATCTCCATAAATGCTTATAATCTCCTTCCTGGTTAAAACCAAAGTGATGATTAAAGCCAACCACCACAACTTTTGCCTGAAGAACAGCTTTCAGATACTCTTTCACAAACTCCTCACTGGTAATCCTTGAAAATTCTCTTGTGAACTCAATGATTATAACATTGTCCAGACCTGCTTTACTCAGTAACTCAAGTTTTTCCTCCTGAGAATTGATAAGCTTCAGATCACGGCCTGCTGTTTCAGGGTACAGAACTTTCCGGGGATGCGGATCAAAAGTAATGAGAAGGGATTCACCGTCATATCTTTCTGCCAGCATCTTAAGCCGGTTAATAATAGTTTTATGCCCAATATGAACACCATCAAAAGATCCGGTTGTAACAACAGGATTCTTAAGCCCTTTTGCTTCCTTAAAACTTCTGAATATTCTCATACCGACAATTAATCCCTATAGCTGGTTTTCTTTTACGAAATATGCAACTTTTTCGATGGAGGTGATCATGTCATATTCTTCAAGGAATACCCACGATGGAACATTAACAGGAATAGTTGTAAAATTCAGTATACCTTTTATTCCGTACCTCACAATTTCTTCTGCGGTTTCTTTTCCAAATTCCGGGGGGACAGTAAGTATTGCAATTTTTATATTAAGCTCCTTGATGATCTTTTCAAGCTCATTGTGTGGATAGCACTTCACTCCGGCTATTACCTTATTTATTTTCTGAGGATCGGTATCGAATGAGGCAACCAGATTAAGCTTCGATCTCTTGCCTTTAAAATAGGCAGCCAAAGCTCTTCCAAAATTCCCAATACCAATTATTGCAACATTAAGGCTTTCAGTGGAATCGATTATAGTTCCTATTGTATCGATAAGCTCTTTTACATCATAGCCTTTTCGTTGCACTGAGGAATATCCAATCAGCATCAGGTCGCGTCTTACCTGGACAGCTGTAATATGAAGCCGGGCGGCCAGCTCATGTGAAAAAATATAATTCTTTTTTTCGCTCAGGCATTCCAGAAGAGTCCTTCGGTACTCACTCAGCCTTTCCACAGTTTTTGCCGGTAGTCTCATTTGCAATTAGTTTAATGTTTCAGATTTTTTGGTAACCTTATGGTAAAAATACTCCCCTTATCCGGTTTGCTTTCTACGGTAATAGATCCAAAATAAAGTTCAACAACTTTTTTAACAATGGATAATCCCAGACCACTCCCTGATATGTTACGCGTCTGTTCGTTTTTAACACGCATAAAATCCTTAAAAAGGATCTTTCTGTCATCTTCCGAGATACCTATGCCTGTATCTGCAAATTTCATAATTACTTCATTATCATCACTATCAATAATAATATCAACCTTCCCTCCTACTTTGTTATATTTAACAGCATTGCTTGTAAGATTATTAAAAATGATATCTATGTCTGTCGGGTCAGCCATAATTATTATCTCCTTCTTCACATCAAGATTAACAGTAACTTCCATCTGAATTGCATAAGGCTGTACTGTCACTAAAGCTGCAGCTGCGACATCTGCCAGATTCAGTTTCTGTATTTTTTCATCTTTCCGTTCAAGACGTATCTTAGTAAAATCAAGGAGATCCATAATAAGGTTCCTCATACCCTGTATTCTCTGTAAGGACCTGTCAATATGATTAATATAATCGTCAATCCTGTCGCCTGCCTGTTTTTCCTGCATCATCAGGAGATATCCTTCAAGAGCATTAAGAGGGGCTTTTAATTCATGAGACAATACCGAAAGAAACTGGTATCTTATCTTCTTTCCCTCCTGATTCATGTCGTGGGTAATCCTTTTCAGATACAATTGTTTTGAAATATTCTCAATGCTTGACTTAAGTTCCTGTGGAGTAAAAGGTTTGGGTATAAAATCTGTTGCACCGTCACGGGTTGCCCTGACAGCTACATCAAGAGAAGCATAGGAAGTTATCATGGCAACAGCAATATCATATTTCTTCTCACGAATGATCTCCAGAACGTCAACTCCCTGGATACCGGGCAATTTATTGTCCAGAAGGAGAATATCCGGAATGTTCTGTTCAATGATATCAATTCCCTCCTCTCCTGTGGAGGCTTCCATTATATGAAAAACATAATCCTCATCCATAAAGGGATAAGTAACATGAAAATCCTTCAGTATCCTTTTTACGCCGGAACGTATTCCGGGTTCATCATCAATAATAAGGACTTTTAATTCAGCCATATTATATTTTTAACAATTTCATTATTTCCTGATCGAGTTGTTCAGGCCGGATACCCTTTTCCAGATATCTGTCTGCCCTTATCCATGATTTATCCATTTCAGAATCGAGACTGAAAGTAATTCCTGTCTCACGTGAGACTGCCGTAGCAAGAATTACCGGAACATCAGGATATTTTTTTCGTATCTTATAACACAGGATAAAACCGCTGTCATCATTTTCCATCATCAGATCGAATATTGCAAGATCTGGTTTCATTCTTGATATTACAGCTTCTGCCTCTGCCTGACTCTCTGCCGCCACCGTCCTGTATCCTGCTTTGCCCAGATTGGTTACCGTCTGGTAAAGATAATCAGGATCATCATCTGCCACGAGTATCATAAAATCACTCTTCTTCATCCTTCTGTGTATTTTTTGCAATCTAATAAATAAATTATTCTCCCCTCCCATATCAATCAGCTTTCCATCAATACATACAACAGCCTCAACTGATAAGAATCTTCATTCCTTTCTTCGTGGAAGGAGTATTTTAAAACTTGTTCCTGTTGGACCTGCTCCGGGATCATCATTTGATTCTACACTTATCTGCCCCTTATGCATCTTAACAATGCCATAAGCTGTTGCAAGTCCGAGGCCCGTTCCTTTTCCTATACCTTTTGTTGTATAGAAAGGTTCAAATATTTTTACTCTGTCTTCTTCTTTGATACCGCTTCCTGTATCCGAAATGGTTATACTGACATCACTCAGTGTATCCTCAAGAGTAACAATCAGTTCTCCTCCGCTATGCATGGCATCAACAGCATTTTTTATCAGGTTTGTGGTAACCTGCATTATTTGTTCCGGATCGATCATGGCATCAGGATTACTCGTCTTATCAACGATACTCGTTTTTATAGTCTCCGGGATTATGACACTTTCAAAACTATGATTTATCAGATCCTTAACATTGACTATCTGATGATTAACCTGATTTTTTCTGGCAAAATTAAGAAGGCCTGCCACTATTTTCTTGCATCGCCCGGCCTGTTCAACAATAAGTTTAATATCTTCTATAACAGGATCTTCAGGCTGACATTCATCAAGGAGAATATTGCTGTACATTATTACCACCCCGAGTGGATTATTCAGTTCATGAGCTATACCGGCTGACAACTGTCCCATGTGTGCCAGCTTTTCAGATTGCCTCAAAGCTTCCTTCATAGAGCTAAGTTTCTCGTTTGACAAGGCCAGATCCTGAACTGATTTATGTAATTTTTCTATTGTATATGGCAGACACATCTCAATTTCAGCAAGACCCTTCTTAATAGCTATTGCATGTTCAATACAACTCTCATAACCGCATGCACCACAATCCAGATGATCTTTTTTTGTAAACTTGCCCATTGAAATAAGTACGTCTTCGATCTCCGTCTCGTCAGGTATTTCAAACCTGTGATCTTCTGCTTTATGATGTACTGATAAATCAATTTTCCCATATTCGTCAAAAGCTTCTTCCCATAAGCTATGATCAAGGTCATCCATTTTCTGACTGGCATAAGCACTTACAAGGGCTCTCCTGGTATATTGTTTCCCGTTCTTGGAAAGTCCGGGACCCATGATGCATCCCTCACAGCACAAAAGCTCCATATGCTGATTCTTTATTAGTCCGGCTTCCAGTTCCTTAAGAGCCTCCTGAAAACCTATCCTTCCTTCTGCAGCAATAATATTACCTGTTATGGCATCATCATTAATGTGTGCTGTCTGTAACAAGCCCCTCGTTACTGGAAATATAGAGCCCCTGCCTCCCCTGGGCGGATCAAAATCAGAAGGAATAACCTTCTCAGGTGATATACCGGCAGAGGTAAGCATGTCCCTCAATTCCAGAAAAGTAATAACCTCATCAATCTCAGAACTTTCTGCTTTTTTTGCCACACACGGACCTATAAAAACGATTTTTGTATTACTGCCAAATTTTTTGCGGACAACCCTGCTCATGGCAACCATGGGTGAAACTATTGGGGCCAGACGATCAACCAGACCCGGATGGTAATACTTTATATAGTTGACTATGGAGGGACAATCAGATGTGATATAGTATTTATCACTGCCTTCCAGAAGCTTTTTGTACTTATCAGCCACAATATCCGCCCCAAATGATACTTCATTTACATATTTAAAGCCGAGGGCCCTTATCATACCTATCAGTAAATGATAATCAGGTATATCTCCAAATTCAGCAGGAAAACTGGGAGCCACTATTGCAGCTACATCCGAACCATTATGGAGCAGTTTAAGTACTCTGTCGGTAGTACGGAGAAATACCTTTGCCCCCTGGCTGCAAACTTTAGTACAGTTACCGCATCCTATGCACCTCTCATCAATCACTTCTGCCTGTCCCCCCACTATACGGATCGCTTTTGCAGGACACTCCCTGACACAGGTGTAACAGGTACGACAAAGCTCTTTAATTGTATAGACCAGCATCACTTCTCCTTTAATTTTCTTAACCCTCTTACTAATACTGTTTCAAAGTACCGACCTTCAATGGCCCGGATTTCACAACAATACATTCCTCTTTATATAATGTGTATAAAAAACTTTTTTATCTGACAATACCTCATTCTCTTTTAAGTATTTATCATACATATTTATGTTAACCGGCGATTTACACGGAAGATTTATCGGATCAGTTTCATCAGCCTGATATATTATTTTCCTTCTTGACTTTATGTTAATTTCATGCATAGCGAAAGGCATACCTGCGCCGTTAATGCATCCTCCCGGACAAGTCATCACTTCAATAAGATTATATTTTCTGCCTGCATTGAAGGCTGCCCTGAGTTTTTCCAGACCAGTCAGCCCGTCAACAACGGCAACTGCTATCTTCCTGTTTGCAATCATAAGAGATGTTTCCCTGAATGCACCTCCGGCACGTAATCTCTTGAATAGCTGCTTATCAGCATCATTTTTGTATTCATAAAAATACACTAAGCGTAAAACGGCTTCTGTAATTCCGCCTGATATTTCAGTCAGGCCAGCTGCAGAACTACTTCCCTCCATCGGCTCATCGGCCGGTTCAGGCTCAATGTTTGAAATATCGATACCATAAAGCCTTATCAGCCTTGCCAGCTCCCGCACCGTCATAACTGAATCAACATCACTGATACCCTTTCTCATCATACCATCTCTTCTGGCTTCGAACTTCATAGCCATGCATGGAGTAACGGATACCGAAAAAATCTTCTCAGGCATTATTCCCGAACTATCTGCAATAAGTGTCTTAATAAGACCCCCTGTCAACTGCTGGGGCGACTTGACTGTTGATAATTGAGGAATGATATCAGGCATAAACTGCTCGGCATATTTAACCCATGAAGGACACGCTGAGATATACAAGGGATCTTCCGTTTCGTTCTTTATCCTTTCAAGAAGCTGACCAGCTATTTCTGTAATACAGATATCAGTTCCTACTCCTGAATTAAATATTTTGTTAAAACCTATTCTGCGAAGAATGGAATTCAGTGTCCTGTCAAAATCTTTGTTATATTTTATCCCCATCTCTTCGGCTATACCTATAGTGACCAGAGGAGAATACTGAATAACTTTTGCTATGTCGTTATGATGAAGGTAATCCTGTACTTCCACCAAATTATGTTTTTCATGAAGTGCACCGGTAGGACAAACCATAACGCATTGTCCGCAATGAATACAGCTGGAAAAATTAAAGTCACGGTCCATCGCCGGACCAACATGTGTTTTGCTTCCTTTTCCAATAAAATCGATTGAATTGGCAGATATAAGTTCTTCACACACTCTGATACATCTGCCGCAAAGGATGCATTTTGATAACTCTCTTACAATAGCAGGGCTCGACTGGTCAAGACGGGGTTTTATTTTTTTTGCACGAATACGCCTTTCTCTTATATTCAACTCTTCAGCCAGTCTCTGTAATTCACAATTAAGGTTTTTATCGCAATAAAGGCAGTCATCAGGATGATTTGATAACAGCATTTCCACAATTGTTTTGCGTGCAGTTATAACACGGGGAGAATGTGTTCTGATCTTCATCCATTCTTCCACAGGTTGTGAACAGGCAGTTACAAGACGGTCTCTTCCTTCCACTTCAACAACACATATCCGGCAGGCTCCGGTTGGAGAAAAATCAGCCATCCTGCAAAGAGTCGGGATCCTGATGCCGTTACGATTAAGAGCTGACAGAATAGTTTCTCCTTTTTCAGCTTTGATTTTCCTGTTATTGACCTGAATAGTAAAAAGCATATCAGCTATTTGACTTTTATTGCACTGAACTTACAAACATCATAACATATACCACACCCCGTACACTTTTCTTCGACGATAAAAAAAGGCTGAAGACGGGTGCCATAAATAGCATTTACAGGACATTTTGATGCACAGGCTGTACACCCGGTACATTTTTCCACATCAATAGAAAAGGATCTCAGGCCTCTGCATATATTAGCCCTGCATATCCTGTCAAAAATATGTTCTTCAAATTCCTCCCTGAAATTTTCCAGGGCACTTATAAAGGGATTAGGGGCTGTCTGGCCCAGTCCGCACATAGAAGTATCTCTCATTACCGAAGCAATGGTTTCCAGCTGCATAACTCCCTTGAACCGCTCCAGAGTGGTACCTGAATCTTCACTGGCGGGTTTCCTTATAATACTTTCGAGTATCTCCAGCATACGTCCTGTTCCTTCCCTGCAGGGTATACATTTTCCACAGCTTTCGGCATGCATAAACTCCATGTAATATCTTACAAGGTCGACCATACAAATTGTCTCATCAATAACAATGAAACCACCTGAGCCCATCATAATACCTCTGGAACTCAATTCTTCATAATCAACTATTACATCCAGGTTTTCAGGTGTAATAAACGACCCTGAAGCACCTCCCATCTGTACAGCTTTCAGCTTCTTACCCTCTTTTACTCCATCAGCAATGTCTTCAACAATACTTTTTATGCTGGTACCCATCTCAACCTCTATAACTCCTGACATACGGCCTTTCCCTGCAACAGCAAAAATTTTAGTGCCCGGACTGTTTTCTGTTCCGAGAGAACGGAACCACTCAGGACCATTTTGCATAATAAGAGGCACATTCATCAGGGTTTCCACATTGTTTATCACTGTAGGTTTTCCAAAAAGACCTGAAGTTGTCGGATAAGGAGGTTTCAGCTGAGGCATCCCTCTTCGGCCCTCAAGAGCACTGATCAGTGCTGTCTCCTCCCCACAAACAAATGCTCCCGGTTCCTTCCTTAGAATGATTTCGAGGTCATAGGCACTGGACAAAATATTGTGGCCCAGAAGACCATATGATTTGGCACTGTCAATTGCTTTTTCAAGCCTTTGCATAATATGATCCGAACCTCTGTGGAAAAATATTATAGCCTGTGCCGCCCCTGTAGCATAAGCAGCTATTGCAATTCCTTCTATCAATCTGTGAGGGTCGTTTTCAAGAATAAGCCGGTCAGTGAAAGCTCCCGGATCACTCTCTTTGCCATTACATATCAGATATCTTGTTGAGGCTCCTGAGTTAAGGACCTGCTTCCACTTCAGACCGGTAGGATAGCCTCCTCCACTTCTTCCTCTTAATCCGCTCTGTACAACAATATCACATACCTCTTCATAGGTGTAATGCCTGATAGTCTTTACGAATGTACGGTAACCACCCCGGGCTATATATTCTTCAATACTTTCGGGATCATAGCATCCGTACTTACCAAGTACAACCCGTTTCTGGTGATAAAAAAAGGAAAGTTCATCAAGAAACTGTACTCCCGGCCATAATCCGAATTCTTTCGTCCCCAACTGACCAAACAGATCATCCTTGTTAATATCATTATGAAAAACACCGTTCAGTAAAGGCTCAACTTTTTCTTCCGTTATATTCCTGAAAAAAAGCTTGTTTTTGCCCGGAAGCTGAATACAAAGACCGGGTTCAAAATTCGCCGGCCCGCTACACCCCACTCTTACTATTTCTGCATCATATCTGTTTTCAGAAAAAAAAGTGGTCATGGCCTGAAAAGTCTTATCCGACCCGGCAATTTTCCCTGCAGTGCCGGATGATAAAAAAATAACCGGCTTGTCTGGTTTCTCCCTCCTGATCTTCTCCAGACACTGTTCAGCCTCATCAGAGAGAGTGTCAGACTCATGCAGCAACACATTCTCCAAAAGATATTTTTTCAGGTCTTCCATTTAATCATTATCAAAAATATACCTTAGCTTTCTGATCATATCAGGCAACTGCTCCGCTTTTACATTGTTATAGTATTCGCCATTAATACAGATAACCGGTCCATGATTACACCCTCCCATACAGGTCACTATATCATAACTGAGAATACCATCGCGGTCTGTTTGCCCCGGCAATAGCCCTGTTTCTTCTTTTAACTTGTCGATAACTGCTTTTGATCCGTTCAGATAACAGGATGTACCATTGCATACGGAAATCTGTATCTTTCCTGCCGGCAAGAACCTGAACTCGTCATAAAACGTCGCAAGACTGTAGATTTTTGTTGTGCTTAGCCCTACATACCTGCCGACCTCAACAATAGAATCCTCCGACAAGAATCCGGCTTTCTCCTGTATCTCCTGAAGCAGAGGAATTAACTGATCCCTCTTCCCTTGTTTGTAATTTCTGAGAATCGTATCAATCTCTGTTGTCATCAGATATGTTTTATATACCACACAAATATAATATTTTATTGTTAATAAAATAACAATGTTTGTTAAATAACAATAAAATTCCGGGTTTTTTAAGTGTGATTCTGAAGTGTGTTTTTAAGTCATCAGTGCGAACAGCCGGAGTAAAATTTACAGATTTATTTATTAATAATACTAATAATGAGCTAAGGAATACATAAAATATGACAGTTATATTATGATATATGATATTAGCTGCTAAAAATTAATTAGTATTTTTGATGCGGATGTTTTACAATGAGCATTAGAAATTATGCAGGTAAATGAGATGCAAATTTGTCTGGGCAGTTCTTGTTTTTCGAGAGGCAACAAAGAGCTGGTTACTTTTATAAGAGAATATCTGAAAAAAAACTATCTTGAAGACAAAGTTGTTTTTAAGGGAGACCGTTGTATGGGCAGATGTAGTAAGGGGCCCAATATCAGGATTGGAGATAAGGTTATAGAGGGCATCTCACTTTCGAATATTGAAGAGATCCTTGACAGGGAATTCTCGAAATAAAAATAATTCCGAAATGATAGAATAAGATGAACGAAAGGAAGCCGGTTCTGTACATCAATGATGATAAATGCCGTAATTCATATTCCTGTGTGCGGGTTTGCCCTGTTAATGCGATTGAAGTAAGGCCTCAGAAAGAGCATCCCACAATTATTCCTTCCAGGTGTATCGGGTGTGGTCTGTGTTATGTTTCCTGCTCTCCGCGTGCCATTGAATTTCGTGATTCAAAAGAGGAGGTTAAACACCTCCTTAAATCAGAAAAAAAGAAAGCAGCTCTTATTGAACCCAGTATAGCTTCAGAATTTGATGACATAACCGATTATAGAAAATTTGTGGCTATGATCAGATCACTTGGCTTCGACTATGTTCATGAGGTTTCGTTCGGTGTTGATCTTATTGCGTCAAAATATGCAGAACTCTTCAGTGAGGCTGAAGGAAAGTACTACATCACCGCTAATTGTCCTGCTATAGTTAAGTTGATTGAAAAATTCCATCCGGAAATTGCATCTAATCTGGCTCCTATCGTTTCACCGATGATTGCGACAGCAATGGTAGTAAAGGAACTTTATGGAGAAGATGTCATCACCATTCAGATAGGTCCGTGTATTGATGCAAAAGATGAAGCATTAATTTACAGGTCGGGAAGACTGGTTGACGGAGTTTTGACATTTATAGAGCTCAGGCAGCTCTTCGATGAATACGGGATACAGGAACGACTGGTAAAAATGTCGGAATTTGATCCGCCTTATGGTTACTGGGGAGCTTTATATCCTGTTCCCGCAGGGATAATACAGGCCGGAGGCCTGAAAAGGGACATGATTTCCAGCAGAGTCATAACAGCTTCAGGGAAGGAAGATGCTCTTGAAGCTATTAATGATTTTGATAAATATATTGATACTCTCAGACATCATTTTAATCTGTTTTTTTGCCATGGCTGCCTGCTTGGCCCCGGCATGGAGAACCATATGGAAAAGTTCAGGAGAAGGGCTCTCGTAAGCCGTTATACAGAGAAAAGAATTAGCACTCTTGACAAGGATTTATGGCAAAAAAATATGGATAGATGGTTGAAACTTGATTTCTCCCGCTCCTTTACCCCTAACGACCAAAGGATACAGGAACCTCCGGAAGAAGCAATAAATGAAGTACTTAAAATAATAGGCAGACAGGACCCAAAAGATGAACTCGATTGTGGAGCATGTGGATACAAGTCGTGCCGCGACTTTGCCACTACTGTTGCCAAAGGACTTGCGGTGCCGGAAATGTGCCACACATACAATGTCCGCAATAAACAGGAATACATAGAGACTCTTAGACAGACTAACAGAAAACTGGCTGAAACAAAAAGGGCATTGAAAGAATCTGAAGAATTAGCTCTGAAAGAAAAAGAACTTGCACAAAATACCTCAGAGATGATGAACAACATGCTTGAAAAATTACCAAGTGCTGTTGTCATAGTTGACAATGCCCTGAAGGTTGTCCACTCAAATCAAAGCTTCATAAATATCATTGGGGAAGATGCCCAGGCAATATCAGAAATAATACCCGGACTGGCAGGTGCTGATTTGAAAACGCTTATGCCTTTCAACGTTTACAATATGTTCACTTTTGTCCTGAAAGAAGATGAACCCGTTGTGAGCAAAGATATCCATATAGAAGAAAAGATGCTTAACATATCAATCTTCCCCATTAAGAAAAACAAGATCTGCGGTGCTGTCATTCGCGACCTGTATGCCCCTGAGGTCCAGGGGGAAGAACTTATCAACAGAGTAAGTGAGGTTATTGACAAAAACCTTGAGATGGTTCAGAATATAGGATTTCTTCTTGGAGAAGGAGCTTCTGAAACAGAACAGATGTTAAACTCAATTATTGAAACACATAAAAAAAGAAGCACAAAAAAAGGTAACTGATAAGCATTTTCATGCAAAAGGATTTTTATATTGAGGTCAACAGCCAACAGAGAAATCACTACGGAGAAAGGATCTGCGGCGATGTTTTTCTCAATAAATATATTAAGGAAGAGGACAGGATAATTGCAGTGTTATCCGATGGTATGGGTCACGGTGTAAAAGCAAACATTCTTGCCACCCTGACTGCCACAATGGCCCTCAATTTCACCCGGGAACACAAGGAGGTGGACCTTATTGCAGAAATAATTATGAATACCCTGCCTGTATGCAGTAACAGAAAAATAGCATATTCTACGTTTACCATAGCAGATATTGAAAGCAGCGGAAAAGTAAACATACTCGAATACGATAATCCATTAACCATAATACTTAGGGGTAGTAAGTTATTTGATCCTCAGTGGAAAGAAATAATTCTGGAAAAAGGACAACATGCAGGCAAGATCCTCAGATCCTGTACCTTCATCCCCGAAAAAGAAGACAGAATAATAATCTGTTCCGACGGAGCTTCACAGAGTGGAATGGGCAGTGATTCATTTCCTTTCGGATGGGAAAGAGATAATATTGCATCTTATGCAGCCACTCTTGTCTCGGGTAATCCGTCACTGTCGGCATCTATGCTGGCCTCGAAAATTGTAAGCATGGCCTATAAAAATGACCATTACAAGGCAAAAGATGATATCAGTTGTGCTGTCATGTACTTCCGTGAACCCAGAAAACTGCTGTTGTGTACCGGACCTCCGTATGAAAAGGAAAAAGACAGGGAACTTGCTGCAAAAGTTAAAAATTATCCGGGCAGAGTTATTCTCTGCGGAGGAACAACTGCCGACATAATTGCACGAGAACTTAACAGAAAAATTGTTGATAATCTAATTTTTGAAGATCCGGAACTGCCTCCTGAAAGTTTTCTGGAAGGTATTGACCTTGTCACTGAAGGCATACTGACCCTCCAGAAAGTTAATGTAATTCTTAAAACATTCAATAACAGTGTTAAACTGGGAAAGGGCCCTGCTGACAAAATTGTCCGCCTGTTGATGGAAAGTGACGAAATACATTTTATTATCGGTACTAGAATAAATATTGCCCACCAGGACCCCACCCTGCCTGTAGAACTGGAGATAAGACGAACTGTAATCAAACGTATAGCACGCCTGCTTGAGGAAAACTGGATAAAAAAGATAAGCTTCGAGTATATTTAAAACAGACTCTTCTCCCTGATATACCCAATAACTTTTCTGAATAATACCGGCTGAATATCCGGATATGTCATGTCTTCAGGTAACCAATCACATATAATGACCTCCGATATCTCTGCAATATCAGTGTGATCACTCATCTCTGTCACTTCTGCAAAAAACAGTTGCCCGTAATCTTTTACACCATTCTCTTCCACAGAATAAGTTGCTACAGGATATAACATAAATTCCCGGGCACCGGTATCTTCTGTAAGCTCTCTGCCCGCAGCATCTTCAGCTGACTCTCCCTTTTCAATATGCCCGGCTGCAAGCTCCCATCCATCACTGTCATAATGTCTGACAAAAATCCACCTTCTTCTGTACCGCGCCGGTATAACCGAATAGGTCAATCCTTCCTCAGGTATATAATCCACCCCGTAAAACATAACTCTTGCTGCCATATCTTCCATATGAAAAGATCCAATATAAAAACTTTTAGCATTAATTGAGTACTTTTGCAAATAACATTTTTTAGACTGATGTTATTAGTCCTGATAATAACCGAAATCCTTTCTTTCTTCGTATTGAAAGAATTTATACTCCGGTACTCGAAAACCGGGTTTATTGTCCTGCTGCCTCTGCATCTTGCCTTTAGTATCTGGCTCTGGATAGCTTTTATCAGAGTAAAAACATGGGATGGTTTTTTTGACACACTGGAAAATATCTACAATGAGATGATCTTCAATGGCTTACTCATTGCCGTCCTCCTTAACAGGATATTGATCATCTGTTTGCATTACCTTGGAAAACTGTTGAGAAAACGCAGCCGGAGCTACATTGAAAGCCTTACTGCCGCAGGTTTTATATCTGCATCGGTGTATTTTATAATTCTGGCATCAGGTTTTTTAAAAGGCAGGTTCAATTTCCAGACAGAACAAATAACAATAGAAATAGAAGATCTGAAAAAAGAGCTTGATGGTTTTAGAATAGTACACATTGCCGATTTACATCTGAGTGGCTTTTGTAACCACAACAAAGAACTTACTGAAGCCATTGAGATAATCAATGGTCTTGATCCCGACATGATAATCAACTCAGGAGATTTTGTAAGCTACGGATGGAGAGAATACGATAATTTCGATACAATACTTATAAAAGCAACAAGCAAATATGGCAATTTTGCAGTGCTTGGCAACCATGATATGGGAACTTACCTTCCTGATCACAACAAAGAAACACTAAATCTCAACTCTCTCAGATTAAAAGAGCTGATCTCTTCATCGGGTTACACCCTTCTGGAAAATGAATATTCATTAATAAAAACAGGTAAGTGCAAAATAGCAGTGATTGGCGTTAAAACAGGAGGAAGCCACCCCAATATTATTCACAGTGATATTAATTCCATTATTAAGAATATTGACAGTGCCAACCTGAAGATAATGATTTGTCATGATCCGAATCAGTGGAAAGAAGATATCGCGGGAAAAACTGACATAGATATCACCCTCTCGGGACATAGCCATGGTATGCAGATGGGTGTCATTACCCGTAATTTCAGGTGGAGTACAGCCAAATACCTTTATCCTCAGTGGAATGGACTTTTCAGTGAAGACAACCAATATCATTATGTAAACAGAGGAGCCGGGGTCCTTTCCGTACCTTTCAGGATATGGATGCCACCTGAAATCACTCTTATAACACTAAAGGCCGGATAGTTTTACTATTCATCAAGTGGCATTAAAAAACGGGTGCTTCTCCTCCAAACACCCGCTTATTATTCCATTATGACCAACTTACCAGGTTAACCTTGATATTGTTTAATCATAATGTAATTTGAATTTAAGGTCCTTTAAACTATGAACAAAAAAGAACAATAATTCAATATTTTGACAATCGTTTCAAAGTAAATATTCCTGATATTTTCATTTTTTTTAATTTTTTTTAACATCTCCTTATGTATTTCTTAATTTAAATCAGATTTTTTATCAGCCAATATTTGTATCTGACGCTCTTTCCTGCTTCTTTTCCGTCGTTACAAAAAACCTGCTCCATATAATAATCAAGTAATAAAAAAATTACATTGAAATTAAGTGATTGTTGAAAATATATTATCTGTATCTGACATTTTCTGATAATTTTACGCAGAAATGAACTAATGAATTCCTTTAGCTATAAGACAATTTTCACTAAAAGAAAAACTATAAGCATCATTTTAAGCCCCACGGGAAAGATTACAATCAGAGCACCATACGGAACACCCAAAAAGACTATTGAAGATCTTTTAAATAAAAAAGCTGGCTGGATACAAAAACACCTGGCAAAATATACTGATTACCAAAGACTTGCCCCGGACGGAGCATATAGTAACGGAGAGCCTCTGCTTTTCCTTGGCAAAGAGTACTTTCTGAAATTATCAGAATCAGATAACAATTATATTCATTTATCGGGGACGAACATTGAAGCAGGAATCAAACCTCCGATAGAAGATAACAAGGTCAGAGTGATATTGGATAAATGGTATCTTTTTCAAGCTGACAAGATTGTCAGGAGTAAAACTTTGGATATTATTGCCTTACATCAGGAATATGGTTTTACACCATCAGAGATAGTAACAAAAAAACTAAAGAGTCGCTGGGGAAGCTGTTCTTCAAGGGGCAGGATAACAATAAACTCTGAACTTGTAAAACTGGAAATGTGTTTTCTTGAATATATCATTATTCACGAGCTATGCCATTTAAAATATCATAATCACGGTAAGGATTTCTACCGTTTGCTTGAACAGCTTGTCCCCGATTATAAGCTTGTCCGCCAGAAACTTAAAAAATATATAATTTAATCGTCCTTCCCGTCCTCCGAAGGGAATGCGAAAGATTTGGTTTAATACTGTATATTAAGAAGAACTTTTAAAGAATATCGTATTCTTCTCCTTTTGCAGGAATAATAATATTTCTGTACCCCTCTTCCTTCAGTCTGGCCTCATAGTGTTTTTGTGTCTCATAATCTCCATGCACGATAAACGTCTTTTCCAGTGCACTTTTTTCCTGACAATTGAGAAAGTCTATCATCTCCCTGTAATCGGCATGACCGGAATATGAATCTATCTTTCTTATTTCCGCTTTTACCGGATAAATATTACCATGGATAGACACTTCTTTGCTACCGTTCAGAATACGGGCTCCCAGTGTAGAAGGAGCACAATATCCTACTGCAAGAATTGTGTTCTGGGCATTTGAGATATTATTAGCCAGATGATGTTTTACACGACCAGCTTCCATCATACCCGAGGCTGAAATAATAACACAGGGTTTCTTATAATCATTCAGTCTCTTGGAGTCTTCTGTTTTGGTTATATAATGAAGGTCACGAAATCCGAAAGGATCAGGATCTCTCTCAAGCAGATCTCTGAATTCCTGATTAAAAAACTCATTATGAGCTCTGAAAACAGTTGTCGCATTGACTGCAAGAGGGCTATCCACATAAATTTCTAATCTGGGCAGTTGTCCCTTATTGAAAAACCCATTAAGAGTATAAACAATCTCCTGCGTCCGTCCCACACTGAAAGCAGGAATAATAAGCTTACCTCCTTTCCTCACACAGGTCTCCTTGAGAATATCCAGCAATTCCGCGTCAGCTTCAATATCATCATTATGCAGCCTGTCACCATAAGTAGATTCTGTGATGAGTATATCAGCCTGTGGAAAAGGTTTGGGTGATGCCAGTAACCTGCTCCTGGGCCGGCCTATATCACCGGTATAGGCTATTCGTTTGATCTGGCCATTTTCAATAATCTGAATGTTGGCTACACCGCTCCCAAGCATGTGCCCGGTGCTTGTAAATCTGACTTTTATATTATCGTCTATTCTGAAATTCATATTGCGGGGCAACCCTATGAAAAGGTCCATACAAGCCACTGCATCTTTCTGTGTAGATATCGGGCTGACTGGCGGCAATCCTTTTCTGGAACTTTTCTTATTAAAATAATAAGTATCACGTTCCTGTATATATCCTGAATCGGACAACATTATTGCACAAAGATCACGTGTGGCACTCGTACAAATAACTGATCCACGGAATCCTCTTTTGTACATATACGGAATAAGACCTGAATGGTCTATATGAGCATGGGTCAGAATAATGTGATCAATTGTTTCAGGATCAAAACCCAGATCCCTGTTCATTGAATCAGTATCCAGTCCCTTACCCTGAAACATACCACAATCCAAGAGCAGTTGCTTGCCCGAATCAGTTTTCAACAGATGTTTACTGCCTGTTACCTCACGGGCAGCCCCATGGAATTTTATTTTCATAAATATTAAAGGTTTTGCGCAAAGATAATGATTTCAGGAAAGGAATAGACAGACCTTTCCGCTTTCATAACCTTATTCCCAGAATGGTTACATCATCTACCTGACCGGCAGCACCTTTCCATCTCTCAAACTCTTCAAGAAGGATTTTCCTTTGTTCATCCATCGGCCTGTAGTATATCTCTGACAGCAATTTACGAAGATTGCTTTTTTTATATTTTGTCCCCCCGGGTCCTCCGAACTGTGAAGCATAACCATCAGAAAAAATATAAAGAGTGTCCCCTCTGGAAACATTTATTAAATAATTGGTAAAAGAGATCTCTTCACCATAATATATACCTATGGGCATCCTGTCTGCCTTGTATTCTTTGAGTTCTCCTCCCTGGAAAATAATAAGCGGATTAAAAGCTCCTGAATATTGTAATATATTTTTCTTTTTATCCAGGGCACAAAAAGCTATATCCATACCATCAGCAGCCTCACCAATTTTTCCTGTCTGGTGAAGAGCAGTCATGGTTTTTGTTCTTAACAGGTTAAGTATCTTATTAGCCTGCAGGTTATGGTTATTGGAAATTATTTCATTCAGAGTTGAGATACCCATTGTACTCATGAAGGCTCCCGGGACACCATGGCCTGTGCAATCTGCCACTGTAAAAAAAACAGATTTACTATCCTCTCCTATCCAGTAAAAGTCACCACTCACTATGTCTCTTGGTTTAAAAATAACGAAGTAATCATCAAACAATTCTTTGATATGATCCTCCGTTGGAAGCATCGCCATCTGTATCCTGCTTGCATATTCAATACTTGATGTAATTTCCTGTTTCTGTGATTCAATTTTGAAGGTTCGTTCCTGCACTTTGTCTTCCAGAAACTTCGTTTTATTACGTAGCTGCCTTTCCCTGAAACGAATAACAAAAATTATAAGTAACAGCAGCAGTAAACCCGTTGCAACATAAAATCCCGCAGTCCTTGTAAATGGTGCTTTTACATTAAATCTCACTGATTGTATTTCACTTATATTACCCCACAGATCCCTTGCCCTTATCTGAAGTGTATAATTACCGGGGTTGGCTATAGTCCTTTCATAAACAGTCCGCTCCGACCAGGGCGACCAGTCTTCCATGTTACCTTCTATAAAATACTGATACTGTGTTGAATTTTGCTTAAGGTAACCGGGGGCAATAATTTCAAAATTGAGCACATTATCACCTCTTTCGAAATTGACGTTATCAGGAGTAAATTTTACGCCTTTTCCGTTTGATATACTTTTAATATAAACATTCACTTCGGGCTTAACATTGGAGGATCTGGCACGGTCAATACCAAAAAGCTGGTTGTTTTCGTCAATCAGCCAGATTTTGTCAGGTTCAAGTGTAAGAGCTACAATATCATCGAATATTTTCAGGAGTGATAATTCATTTTCCTTTGTTTTCGGCTTATCAAGAGATTTCCATTCTTTGCCCCGTTTGTAAAATCTGTGGTTTGATACCGGAACAATAATTCCCGGTTCTTCTGAAGCCCCTTCTTCATGAAAAAACTCAAACCTGTCTGAACCGGGATCATAATAATGTATTCCTGCTTCGGTGAATATATATATTGTATCGTTTATCATGTCAATCATATATCTTTCAGGAAAATCATTCGGAAGTACATAAGGTATATAATTGACCTTGTTATTATTTGCTTTCAGATTTGCCTTATAAGCTGCATTGTCAATCCCTAACCACAGAGTTCTGCTATCTTCCTGAAGGATTGAATGTACGGGGTTAGTAAAGCCCGGATCGGGAGTTTCCTGACGCCAATGGCCGTTCAGAAAACTGACTGCAAAATAACCACCGCTGGCGCCCACCCAGTATCGGCTTCCAACAGGTGTCCATGCAATATAATTAATATAGCGGTTTTTCATTATAAGTTCCGCTTTATGATCCTTAATGGCATATAACCCCTGATTTGTTGCAGCAAGTATTCCGTAGGGAGTGCTGACAAGCTGACGGCATTTTTCATTCATACCCTCAACTTTCCTGTATATATTGTCAATTGATTTCAGTTTGCTTACAGTCTTCCAGGTATATTGTTCAACAGGTTTATCCTGTATAACAACATGTATTTCCTCTCTGTCGTCCGAATCGATATCATCAATATGATTGGCTGTTCTGCCAAGTATACGTGCAAAAATACCTTTTCTTCCCTTTTCTGCCTTCTGCTCAGGCATTTCTGCTTCATTAACAACACTTACCGTCTTAATAGGCTCTTCCTTCTTTATAAGTACTTCGACTTCAGTATAATTCTTTACCTCAGCAAGATAATAGACACCTTCACTGGTTGCTACATACAATTCATCGTTGAAAGTAAGAGCTGAAGAAAGATTCCCGTGCAGTCCGGGCAGAATAGTGTAGTTTTCAACGGGCAAACTGAGGTCAGCCCTGGTCAGGCCATATTGGTGAGACAGCCACAGGCCACCGGTATTGTCCGATCCAATGGCAAAGATCTCATCGTCAGGCAAAGAGTTCTGATTATTTAGGGTAAATCTTACATCCCGGCTGTATTTATCAACAATTAAAGCACCACCTTCCAGTGTGGAAAAAGCAAAGGTGGAATCTCCCAGCATAATACCTTCAGATAAAATATTCTCCTGTAAATAATTCTCGTCTTTTATTGTGTAGTCATAATATTTAATACCGTCAAAAAGAGCCAGCCTTCCACTGCCGAAGCCTACAAGCACTCTATACTCATCATAAGGCAACGAAAAAAGGATGATCTCCTTTTCAGTCAGATATCCTGTTACAATGGGAAATAATGTATCACTGTCGATCCTGTACAAACCTTTATCTGTTACATTCACAAAAGTATTTTGGGATGTTATTATCAGTCCTGTGTAAGGCAAATCCGGCCTGGAATTCAGATTCATTTCAAAAACATTCTCCCTGAGATTATATCTGATCAAAGATCTGTCACCATAGAAATACACCAGAGAATCCCTGAAGGCTATTTTTGTTATTACCCCAACACCTACAATATTTCCTGACAGGGAGACGTAGCTGTAAGATCCCTCTGCATCTTTTTCAAGGAATCCGAAGTTATTGTACCCTCCAATATAAATCTTACTGTTGTAAGGATTTTTCTGCATTGAATACGGAACAGCGGGTATTCTCAACAAGGACCATTCGGCTCCGTCAAAAACAAGAATTCCCTTTCGGTTTGCAAATAGCATTACATTATTCTCATCCTGACAGATAGCCCAGTTCTGATTCTCAATATCGCGGCTTTCAGTATAATGTGTCAGAAGAGGTGAACCATGCTGGGCCATTAATAAACATGGCAATAATAGTATAAAAAGCACCAGCAAAAAAATTCTTCTCATGATAATCAACAGAATTGACTTTCTTTTTTCAGGGGGCAAAATTAAAAGTTTTTTTTAACAGGCAAGTTTGCCTGGCAGTGCCCTCTTATATGTCCTTCAGCTTATAATAACTACTATCATATCCATAACATTGGTCATAGTTGGCCCTGTATGAATATGGCCTCCGGTCAACTTAAAAAAGTTATACGAATCAAAATCAAAAAAGTAACTTTCCGGATTAATATTTATTGCGAGTGCATTTTTTACAGTGTCTGAATCTATTACTGCTCCGGCCATATCAGTGGGACCATCATTCCCGTCGGTACCTGCAGCCAGCATCGTAACGCCAGGGATATCCTTAAGTTTCATTGCAGCACTAAGAGCCAGATGCTGATTCCTTCCCCCTGACCCTTTACCTGTAACCTTTACAGTAGTTTCTCCTCCGAAGAGAAGACACAAAGGCTTTTTGATATTGTCATTCTTAAGGTACTCCTGTATTGTATCCATTATAGAAGAACAGGCATCTGATACCTCTCCACATAATTCAGATGTAATTATAAATGTTGTCAAGCCTTTTTCTTCCGCTTCACTGCGTGCAGCCTGCAGAGCTGTCCTGTTCGAACCTGCAAGCAGAACAGCAGAATTATTAAAAACAGGATTACCTGTTTCGGGTGTCTCCGGCCATTTACCTTCCTTTCCTTCAACTATATAATTTACAAGCCGTTCCGGAGCTTCACTGATAAGATTATAGTCCTCCAGAACTCTCAAGGCATCAGCAAAAGTAGTATCATCAGGTACAGCAGGCCCTGATGCAATTATATCAGGATGGTCACCTATCACATCAGACAGGAGAATACTGACAAACGGTGCCGGACAGATATGTTTTGCCAGAAAACCACCTTTAACACCAGACAGGTGCTTTCTGACAGTATTCATCTCCCTGATATCCGCACCACTTTTCACGAGTAATTTATACATACAAATAACATCTTCAGGCGAAGATACAACAGGATAATCAGCCAGAAGAGACGATCCTCCGCCGGACCAAAGACAGATAACCAGATCGTTTTCGTCAGCCATATCTGCGATGTGCAGGATCTCATCAGAAGCCCTGAAGCTGTTTACATCAGGTTCAGGATGTCCCGCTTCCACAACTCTGATATATCTGAGTTTGCAATAAAATCCATATTTCGTGACAATAAATCCGTCTTTTATCCTGTCATCCAGAATATATTCAACATAATGTGCCATTGCAGCACTTGCCTTTCCTGCTCCCAGAATATAGACATTTTTTATACTGGCAAGATCATAGCTGAGATGTCCTATCCTTAAAACAGATCCTTTAAGAGAAAAAATATTCTCTATCAGCCTGCCGGGTAAAACTGATCTGATTCCGGCTAAAAAAATTTTCTCTGCAAGTTCATTGTTATTCATAATTACTCAACTGAATAGTATTCACAGTAGAATACTGGTAAAAATATCATCTGGTAATCACTATACCTTTCATTGAAACAGACATTATTCCATTACTCTACTTACTTTTCCATGTTTCAGTTATTCAATCCGGAGCCCATTTATCTAGCCAAAGAACAGATATCCTGTCAATATAGCTGTCAGCAGACCCGCAAAATCGGCAAGAAGTCCGCAACCTACGGAATATCGTGTATTTTTTATTCCCACTGAACCGAAGTACACAGCTATTATATAAAAAGTTGTATCAGTAGCTCCCTGCATGGTACAGGCCAGTCGCCCAATAAACGAATCTGCACCGTGTGTTGCCATGGCATCGACCATCAGGCCTCTTGCCCCGCTGCCACTCAGTGGTTTCATAAGGGCCACAGGCAATGCTCCTGTAAAACGTGTATCCAGTCCCATCCATTGAAAAAGGGATGCTACAGAAGCAATAAGAAAATCCATAGCGCCTGAAGCCCGGAATACCCCTATAGCTACCAGAATAGCTACCAGAAAAGGAATAATCTTAACAGCAATGTTGAATCCTTCTTTGGCACCTTCAACAAAGGCATCATATACATTAACCTTTTTGATCGTTGCAAGAACAATAAAGGATATTATTACGACAATAAGGATGAAATTAGCTGCAAAAGTTGAGATTGCAGAAATCTCTTCTTTGGGCAGGCGGCTGAAATAGAAGACCATACCGGCAATAATTGCAGTAAGACCTCCGATATAGGCAAGTATCACCCTGTCAAAAAGGTTTATTTTCTGGATAATCGCAACACTTATCATACCTGTTACAAGAGCGGCAAAAGTAGAGATTAGTATAGGTATAAAAATGTCTGCAGGATTGGCTGCCCCCAACTGCATCCTGTATACAATAATACTTACAGGAATGATTGTGAAGCCCGCAGTATTCATTACAAGGAACATTATTTGAGCATTGGATGCGGTATCCTTTTCAGGATTATCTTCCTGCATCTCCTTCATAGCTTTCAGACCGATGGGAGTTGCAGCATTATCCAGTCCCAGCATAGTTGAAGAAAGATTCAGTACAATGGAACCATAGGCAGGATGCCCCTTGGGAAGATCAGGGAAAAGTCTTTGGAAAAGGGGCCCTATAGCTCTCCCAAGAATAGCTACCACTCCTCCTTTCTCTCCTATCCTGAGTAAACCCATCCAGAGTGTGAGAGCCCCGGTGAGACCGAGAGAGATCTCAAAACCTGTCTTCGCATTCGTAAAAACAGCATTTACAAGATCATTGAATATACCTGTGTCACCTGTGAAAATCAGTTTTCCGGCTGCGACAAGAAAACCTGTCAGGAAAAATGCTATCCAGATATAGTTTAACATGGTTGAAATTTATCCGACGAAGATAAGGATTTTGACTTATTATGTATAATAATAGCTGTGTACGATGTGTCACTTGTCATAAATTGCAAAATAATTTAGGTAAAAACCAGATTAGACAGATGATTGCAGTATAAATAAATGGTTTGGGTAAACCACAAATTTGAATACATTTGTATTATAAACAAAAAGTATCTTCAATGGCCAGATATTCCCGTATTGAGGTAGCAGTAAGGATGAGGGAAACAGGTATTATTCCTGTTTTTTACAACAAGGATTCAGGAATATGCAGGAATGTTATCAAAGCCTGTTACGAAGGAGGAATAAGAGTATTCGAATTTACCAACAGAGGTGATTATGCTCATGAGTTATTCAGTGAACTCAATAAATGGGCAGAGAAAAACTATCCTGATCTTATTATGGGAGTTGGTTCTGTAACAGATTCAGGGACCAGCTCATTGTATATACAGCTTGGAGCTAATTTCATTGTTTCCCCTATTCTCAACCCCGACATGGCGAAGGTATGCAACCGCCGTAAAATACTATGGTGTCCCGGGTGCGCATCACTCTCAGAAATAAGCTATGCAGAAGAGCTTGGTGCAGAGATCGTTAAGATATTTCCCGGGTCATCAGTAGGTGGTCCCGCTTTTGTTAAAGCAGTCAAGGGACCATGTCCATGGACAAGTATAATGCCTACCGGCGGGGTAGAGCCAACAATGGATAATCTCAAGGAATGGTTTTCTTCGGGTGTTACATGTGTGGGAATAGGCTCAAAACTGATTAGCGGAGAAATGATACAGAAAGAAGAATGGGGGCTCCTGACAACAAAAGTTGGCGAAGCTGTAAATATTGTCCGTTCATTAAGAAATAAGTAAATTTGTTTTACAAAATATCTGACCAGGAACTTAACCAAAACTCACAAAGATGAAAAAGATTAGCTTATTGTTTCTTATTTTATTCTTTAGTTTTTCTTCACTTATTACCATGGCCCAGGATATCAGGCTTCCTGCACCCGACAAGAAAGGAGGCAAACCTCTAATGCAGGCACTCAGCGAGAGAAAATCGGTGCGTAGTTTCTCCAAAAGCAACCTCTCCCAACAACAACTATCCGATATGTTGTGGGCTGCCTGGGGTTACAATCGTCCGGAGCAGAAAATGAGAACTGCTCCTTCCGCAAGGAATACACAGGAAATAGATATATATGTTGCATTGCCTTCAGGAGTATATCTTTATGAACCATCCGGACATATTCTTAAAGAAATCAGTAAAAGGGATGTAAGAACACTAACCGGTTCACAGGATTTTGTTGGAGGAGCTGCGGTCAACCTTGTTTATGTAGCTGACATGACCAGAGCAGGAAAAAAAGTGGGAGAAAAGATAACAGATGCTGATCTCCTCTGGCCTAATGCCAATACTGGATTCATTGCACAAAACGTTTACCTGTATTGTGCCTCAGCGAACCTGGGAACAGTTGTCAGAGGGATGATACCCAAAGACAAACTTGCCCCTGCTTTGGGACTAAAAGCCCATCAGATAATTATCCTGGCTCAGACAGTAGGCATCCCTGATAATTAGATAATTCAGGTTTTGACAGGAAAACGAGTTTCAATTATTACACTGAAAAGGTAGCCGGGACCCGTCTCTTATTATAATTATCCTGAGTATTTATTTAACATATTTTTTAACTATTATTTTCGTTTAATACGGGATTATCCATGGCAAAAGTTACTAAGGAAGATGCACTTCTCTATCATAGCAGAGGACGTCACGGGAAAATTGAAGTGATACCCACCAAACCATATTGCACACAACACGATCTGAGTCTTGCCTATACCCCGGGAGTGGCCTTCCCCTGTCTTGAAATTGTAAAACAACCTGAAGATGTTTTTACTTATACTGCAAAAGGGAATCTTGTAGCTGTTATTTCCAACGGCACTGCTGTACTTGGTCTGGGGAATATTGGAGCTTTGGCAGGAAAGCCGGTAATGGAAGGTAAGGGATTATTATTCAAGGTTTTTGCCGACATTGATGTTTTCGATATTGAAATTGATGAAAAAGACCCCGATAAACTGGTTGAAATATGTTCAAAGATAGCGCCTACTTTCGGAGGGATAAATCTGGAAGATATTAAGGCACCTGAATGTTTTGAGATAGAATCCAAACTAAAAAACATCCTCGACATCCCCGTCTTTCATGATGATCAGCACGGGACAGCAATCATATCCAGTGCCGGACTGTTGAATGCCATTGAAATAACCGGAAAAGAAATTGACAAGCTCAGGATTGTTGTATGCGGTGCAGGTGCAGCAGCTATATCATGCTCCAGGCTTTATCTTGCACTGGGTGCAAAAAGAGAAAACATAGTAATGGTTGATTCAAAAGGAGTGATCAATAGTAAAAGAAGTGATCTTAACAAATACAAACAGGAATTTATTACCAAACGAGACCTTGATACTCTTGAACAGGCAGTCAGCGGTGCCGATCTCTTTCTGGGACTGTCAACAGCCAATATCCTCACCAGGCAGATGCTGGCGTCAATGGCAGTGAACCCTGTTGTTTTTGCTATGGCTAACCCTGATCCGGAGATATCCTACGAAGATGCAATGGCAACAAGAGATGATCTAATATTTGCAACGGGCAGATCGGATTATCCCAACCAGATAAACAATGTACTCGGCTTCCCTTTTATCTTCAGAGGGGCCCTGGATGTAAGAGCATCTGCAATAAACGAGGAAATGAAACTGGCAGCATCAAAAGCCCTGGCATCTCTTGCAAAAAAAACCGTACCACCATCAGTGCTGAAAGCTTATAACCTGGATACACTCACATTCGGAAGAGAATATATCATACCTAAACCCCTGGATCCCCGTCTTATATCACATATAGCCCCAGCTGTAGCAAAAGCTGCCATCGACAGTGGTGTTGCAAAATACCCTGTAAACGACTGGGATGCATACAGAATCAGTCTAGATAAAAGACTGAATGAACATATCCGGAAAATAGACAAGATAAGTGGAATATAAAAAACTGTGATATCAAAATATATAAGCTGTTTTCCTACGCTCTGAAACACGTTTTCCCACCCTCGTATCATACATCGATACAATAAATCCTGCTATTTCTTCAATACTGAAAGAATGACGGTTGATACATGCATCGAACAGATAATCAATATTGATTGATTTTTTCTCAAGAAATGTGGTGATCAGATTGAACCTTCTTTCATCAATATCAACAACATATTCCTCTGCAGCTTCTATAGTCATATCTTTCTTCTTCATTACATTGCATACCCTCCAGTAAAAAGGAGCCAGCAACCTTATGTGGAGAGAATCAACTATATTACGTGTGATGGCCACTCCTCCCCTTCCAACCAGAACAATGTAACCTTCTTTACATATTGACAATACTACATCCCTGATTGCTTTCTTTACTCTCATATCACTTACAAAACCACCAGAGAATGCCATTATCATCTCCGACATATTAGAAAGAGACAGCCCTTCATAAAAATTTTCTACCCTTTGTGTGTCGGTGTTCAATTCTTTTGCTATAGCGTATATGATATCCTTATCAACCCAACGCCATCTGTTTTTCCCTGCTCTCTGATTAAGCTTATAAACAACACTTTCAGCAACCTGACGGGCATCACATCCTGTCTGCCTTGAAATGGTTATGACCGGACCATCATCAGAAGATGGCCTGCTCAGGATAGCTTCCCTGCGTCTGCTGTCAAAATAATTCAGGAATTTGTCCATACCGCCCTCCTGTTCTTACATGTGAATTAAACTTCTCATATTAGTATCACCCTGATACTTTAATACTTACCCCTTACGGGCAAGGAATAAGATTTATAAAATCCGGAACATCGCTGAGCACTAATAAATCTTTTTTAATATACGAATAATATTACAATGATAAAAAAAATTTTGCGCTTTAATGAGTAAATTCTTTTATCATTATCTTTCATTAATGTAAATCTTTTTGTTGTATCTTTATTTTAATAAATTTTCTTCTCCATCTCTAATAAACTCAACACAAAATGATAGAAAA
>Ga0209723_1000293_pt1 | contig 97081 bp, 62 predicted proteins | sample BiotimSIPDNA_2_FD_185750 | JGI IMG/M metagenome (GOLD analysis project Ga0209723, IMG submission 185750) | Anaerobic biogas reactor microbial communites from Washington, USA - Biogas_R2 time_0 SIP DNA (SPAdes) (version 2) | ecosystem: Engineered > Bioreactor > Anaerobic > Unclassified | place... | reverse complement strand
AGCCGCCCGTCCCCAGGCTGGCAAAGGCGCGCAATGCGCCGGGCGCGGCCAGCACCAACAGCGTGGCGAGGATAGCGAAGAAGGCCGGGACGATCATCAAGACCGTGTTGCGGTAGCCCCGCGCCGTGATGCGCTGGGTCAGTTCCGCCCGTAGCTCCGCAGCCAACGCGCGCAACGCCTCGCTCACCCCGCCGCCCAACCGCGCCGCCGTGCGCAGCAGCGTCACGAACGGGATCAGCGACGGCAGGTTGCCGTTGTTTTCCAACAAGGCTTCTACCCCTGCCGCCAAATCGCCGCTGACGTTGTAGTGCGCGGCGACCGGGCGCAGTTCGGCCACGAACACCCCACCAGGGCGCTCCGCCAACTGCTGCACCGCCTGCGCCAGGGGATACCCCGCCGCCAGGAAGTTCGCCAGCCGATCCAAGGCTGAGGCCATATCGGCGAGCATCTGGTCGTCGCGGCGCGAGACCTTGCCCTTCAAGTCCATATCGGGCAGGAAGAAGCCCAGCGCGGCGGTTGCGGCAGCGACGCCCAGGCTTGCAGCGGGGCTGAAACCGCCCAGCGTAGCCAGGATCAGCCCCGCGCCCAACCCTAGCACCGCCAACAGTGCGGCGCTGGCCACCTTGTAGGCGTAGAAGGTACGCCCATCGGGATACAGCGCCCCGACCCGTTGCCAGAACCCCGCTTGCTTGAGCCGCGTTTCCACGTCGGTAGCGTCACGGCGACGCAGCAAGGTTTCTGCCCACGTCCCGAACAGGCGATCCACCAGGGGCCGCCGTGCTTGCACCTGTTCCAGACCCAGGCGCACCCGTAAGGTACGCGGGGCGCGGTGTTGGCTCGCGTTGAGCGCCAGGAACGTCCCCAGACCACCCAAGAAGGCAAACCATAGACTGTAGTTCATCGCGTCACTCCTTGGGCTTCCAGGTCAAGCCCCGCCTTGGCGATCTTCTGCGAGAGCAGGTAGGCCACCCCGGAGAAGACAATGGCGACGGCCAGCACGATCTGGCCTTCCAGCGTTGAGTAGAAGCCGCCCTCGTAGTCGCGCAATGCCAACTTGAGCAAGGCCAGGAAAACGAAGGGGGCCACGGCCACAATCGCGCCTTCGAGTTTGGGCTGTGTCTGCCGCGCGCGGACTTCGTTCTGAATCTGGATCACGCCGCGCAGCAGGCTTTGCAGCCCTTCGAGGACGGTCTTGAGTTTGCCGCCCTGCTGCTCGCGCACCGCCAGCGCCTCGGCCAGCATATCGAAGTAGGGATTGTGGCGGCGTTCGGCCACCTGGTAGATGGCATCGCTCAGCGTCGCGCGAGTCTGCAAGGATGTGACCACCTGTACGAAGTCGCTGCGTACCGGCTCGCGCATATAGGGCGTGGCTTCCTGCAAGGCGGCGGTCAGGTTGGGATTGGCGCTGTAAGCCCGCAGCAGCGTCTCGATGGCCTGGCTGAGGGCGTTGACGTACTCGCGCTTGAAGCGTTCCTGCTTGGCGGCCCACACCTGCCAGTAGATGACGGGGCCGAGGCAGATGACGACCCCGGCCAAAACCGTCGGTCCCAGGATGACCAGTGCGCCCCCGGCGAGCGCCGCGCCGATCCCTAGACCGGTGAGCAGGAACTCGCGGGCGGACAGGGGAATATCGGCGGCCTGCAGGCGCGTGTTGAGTTGCGCCAGCAGTCCGCGCTGGTCGGCGGGTACAACGCGCACGTAAGCCCGTGTCGTTGCCCCGATCCAGGCCAGGAGCACCCCGGCGGCGGCCAGGGCGGCGAAAAGTAAGGTCGGTGTATTCAATGTGAACCTCCTATGCGATACTGGATACTAGAAACTCGATACTGGATGCTAAATGCTGGAAGCTCGCTGCTGGCAGCCCGAAGCTGATCGCTGAAAGCTGATAGCTGACGGCTATGTAAAGCGCCGTACCCACCGCCAACCAGGGGATGGCGGGGAAGGTGCGACGGTTGCCGGTGCGACGTTCGCCGCTGCGCGGGTGTTGCCGGAGCAAGGTCACAACGCTGCCCGCAAGCAAGGCGGCGCTCAAGGCCACGACAAGCCGCACATCGGGATACAGCGCCGTCAGCACGGCGAGCACCTTGCCATCCCCTGCGCCCCAGAAGTCCAAGTCCGTGAGCACCAACGCGGCGACCCAACTGCCCACCAGGACTTGCGCTTGCACCCCGGAAAGTCCGGCGCAGAACGCGGCGGCCCCAGCGGGGAAGACGGCTGCCGGCGTGTCGGAGAGCAGTATCATCAACAGTGTGAAGCCCACGGCCACGCCGCCGGGCAACACCTTGCCATCCGGTGGGATCACGGCGGTTCGCAGCAATCCCAGCACTACCAACGGCAGGGCCGTAGCCCAGGCCGGAACAGTGCGCCGGTGCAGGTCACCGTAGCTCAGCCCGGCCAACCAGAGGCCGAGCAGGGCAGGCAAGACGAGCCGCACTGTCGTCACATCGCTGTCAGCCAGGTGCATTACAGTCCTCCCAGCGGCGCGCCCGTCGCGGCACACGCCACGAGCATCACAAGGCAGACCAGGACCAGCCCCGCGACCAGCACTATCCCGACATCAGCTTCGGCTTGTGTTCCCCATAGAAAACGCATCGTCCTTACCCCCGTTTGAAGTAGCGGTGCAGGCTGACCTGCTGCCCGGTGCGCAGGTAGATGCTCTCTTCCAGCGTTTGCGGATACAGCCCCGTCCACTGCAAGCCGTTGCCGGTGTCCTGCCACAGCACGTTGATGGCCGGGATATCGCCTTCCATTTGGCGCGAGGGCAGCAACTCGGCTACCTCGCGCACGATGCGGCGACGTTGCCCGTTGACCGTAACGCGCTCGATGTAGAGCACCAGGTCGAAGGCGTCCACCAGGTAGCGCGTGATGACGCCGGGGGCCATCCCCGAATCGGCCAGTTGCCACATTTGCACCACGCGGTTGGTGATCTCGTGGACGCCGTTGGAGTGCAAGGTCAACAATTGCCCGTCGTGGCCGGTATTGGCCGCCATCAGCACAGAGCGAATCTCCGCCCCGCGCGCCTCGCCGGTGACGATGCGGTCGGGCCGCATCCGCAAGGCGTTGATGACCAGGTCATCCAGCGTGATCGGGCGCTGCCCTTCCTCGGTCTCTTCGGTGGTGACCATTGCGATCCAGTTGTCGAGACCCAGTTGCAGTTCCGGGGTATCCTCCACGGTGACCACCCGTTCTTCCGGGGGCAGTACCGCGCACAGGGCGTTGAGGGTATTGGTCTTGCCCGATCCTGTCCCACCGGTGACGATGAGGTTGAGCCGCCCTAACACGCACTCCTTGAGAAAGCCCGCGATGTCGGCGGTGAGCGTCCCCAGCCGTACCAGGTCATCCAGCGTGCGGGCGACCAGGCGATGTCGGCGGATGGTCACGGCGACGGGCACATTGTCCACTAACGGTTCCATCACCGCATTCAAACGGCTGCCGTCGTTCATCTTGGCGTTGACCCTGGGGTTCGAGCGGTCGAAGCGCCGCCCGTGCCGCGCCGCCACGCGGTCCACCAGCTTCTGCACCTCGCGGGCGCTGGCGAAACGCGCGCTGGCGCGGTACATGCCCTGTTCAGCATCGTCCACCCAGATCACGTCCGGGCCGTTGATCATGATCTCTTCCACGGTGGGCATATTCAGGTACGGGGTGATGACGCCGTAGCCGAAGATGTCGTACTGCAAGCGCACTACCAACTCCTCCAGCGCTTCGGTAAAGGGCCGCCCGTGTTGCAGCGCGGCGTTCGCGTGTTCTTCGACCAGGGCGCGCAGCAGCGTCTCGGCCTCGCGTTCGACGTTAGCCGTGGGCGCGCGCAAGGCTTCCAGGCTGAACTGCCCGGTCAGGCGGTCACGGGCAGCAGCGAGCAAGCCGGTGTAGGGATCGGGGTACTCCGCGGTCGCGTGCGCGGCAACCCGTTGGGCAAAGGTCGATGGCGCTGCCATTAGGCCCACTCCTCCGGTGCCGCAGCCTGGGCTTCCCGTGTGGGGCCGAACGGCCATTCCAGTGTGCCTCCGGTGACCGCCAGGAAGGTCGCGAGTTCGATTAGGGGCGCGTAGTGACCGGGATACAGTGTCTCTGGCCCGCGCGCTGGCTCGTGTTTTTTGTCACGGTAGACGATGAATCCGGCATACAGCGGTGCACAGTGCACGATGGCGCGCACCTGCTCCGCATCCCAGGCAGCTCCCGTGGGACTGACGACGGCGCAGATATTCAGACTGGCGGCGATTGTCGCGAGCGCTGTGCCGTTTGCCAATTCGGCGAAGATGTGCTGCACGGCTTTCGCCGTTTCTGGATCAGGGATCAGGCTATGCCCGGTCACGACCCGCCCATCGGTAGTCTTGATGCGCACTTCACAGTCGAACAGGTAACCATACGGCGGTTGCTTACCCTGGTACAGACCGTAGTGCGCCAGGAGTCGCTTTTTGCCGATGTGCGCCTGTGGCTGTTCCGCATCTGCGTCAGCCTGGGATGGCATAGCTAGTGCGGTGAGATGTCCAGGGATATAGCCGTTGTCCTCCCAGATGACATCCAGTTCCAGTTCGAGTTCGTCCAACGTGCTCGTTGCCACCGGCCAGGTGACATGATCTGCACCCATTTGGACGAAGACGGATTCAGGGGGATAGCCTTCCCGTTTCAGCGTCAATACTTGCCGCAGCATCCTGGTGCGATCCTTCGGCAAGCCAATGCGTTGCGCGTGTTCGGCTGCGCTTTCCAAAAATAGATTTGTTCTCATAGTTCCTCTCTCCTTGTTGTTGTGTTGTTGTTTTAAGATTGATGTGTTTCCCGTGTCGGGCCAAACGTCCATTCCAATGTCCGTCCGGTGACGGCTAAGACCGCCAGTGTGGTTTCCCAATCGATTAGGGCCTCGTGTTGGCCGGGGTATAGCATCCCGGTCCAGCGAGCCTGCTTGTGGGTCACGTCGTGGTAGACGACGTACCCGGAGTACAGCGGGGCGCGACGCACGATGTCGCGCACGTTGGCCTCGCCCCAGCGTCCGCCGTTGGGGCTGCCGAGGCCGCGTCGGTTCAGGTCGGCGGCGATGGCATCCGGTGACGCCCCACCGATGAATAGTGCGAAGATGTCGGCCACGACCGCCGCTGTGTCCGGGTCAGGGACTAAGCTGTGCCCGGTCAGGGCTTGGCCGTCAGTAGTCTTGACCGTGATGTCCGGGCCGAAAGCGTAGCCGTAGGGCGCGGTGCTCCCGTTGTGCAGACCGTACTGTGCCCGTAAGTGCTTGTTGCCGCCCCGCGCCTGTTCCCGTCCGGCCTCGGCCACGGCCTGCGCTTGCGCAGCAGGGACAGGGGGACTATCAGGGACGTAAACCCCACCTTCCCACGCCACGCCCAAATCGCGCTCAAGTTTGTCCTGGGGGCTTAAGGCGATGGCCCAGGTGACGTTGGCCTTGCCCATTTGCTCGCGGATATGCTTGGGCGTGTAGCCCTCGCGTTTCAGCGCCAACGCCCGACGCAACATCCCGGTACGGCGCTCCGACAATCCGATGCGCCGCGTGTGCTCTACTTCACGTTCTAAAAAGATACTTTCCTTCATTGTTCCTCTCTCCTTGTGTTTGTTGCTGGTTGCTCGATACTGGATACTTGATACTGGTTGCCGGTTGCTGGATTTAGCAATGAGCTTCCAGTTTCGAGCATCGAGCTTCTAGCTTCCAGCATCCTGCCTCCTGCTTCTTGCTTCTTGCCTCTTGCATCCTGCCTCTTGCCTCATTTCCCGACGAACACACTCTGCACCTGCTGCCACAACCCCGGCTCCTTGCGGCGTTCGGGCTGTTTGAACGCTGCCGCCTCTCCCTCGATCTGCCCGCCACGGCTTACCCAGGTGTTAGCTAACGGCGGGAAGAAACGCACGGCCATTGACACAATCGCGTCGGACGTGGGATTGGGCTTCTCCAGCACGAAGGGCGTCTGCTGGTTGTTGCTGTAGGTGAACTGTGGATCGTAGGGCACTTGGGCAAACTTCTTCATCCCAATGGTGCTAATCACGTCCTTCAGCTTGAGACCCGCTTCGGCGCTCCACTGGTTGATGACCAACTCGAACTTGCCGATGTCCTCGCCAAAGGTTTGCTTCAGGCGCGGCACAGTCTGGCCGGTGGAGTGCATATCGGCCACATCGGGCCGGACTACGGTGAGCACCAGGTCAGCGGCGTCCAGCGCGGCGAAATGCACATCGTTGTTGATGTCCGGCCCCAGGTCGATGACCACGAAGTCATAGAGCTTGCGCGCGGTGTCGATGATGGCGCGGGTCAGTGCCTGCGTGCGGTGCGGGTCTTCGCGGAACTCTGACCGGCCTGCGACCTCCATTGAGGCGATGCCGCTCAGGCAGTGCAGCTTTGAGGCCAGCCTGGTGTTCCATAGTTGCACTTTCGTCAGGAGCGTCTGCGGTGGGCAACTGGCGTTCCGGGTGCGCAGATAGTCCAATAGCACAGTATTGATCAGGCCGTAGATGTTGTTCTCCGTGGACAGACCCAGGCGGGGAGCGACTGCGCCGCGCGTCATATCCAGGTCCATCAGCAGGGTGTCGCGCCTGGCGAGGACGCCCAGAGATGCCGCGAGGTTGATCGCCAGGCTGGTCTTGCCCACGCCGCCGCCCGTGCCCCACAGGGCGATGACCATGCGTCGCCACCCGGCCTCGGCCAGGGTGTAGAGCGTGGGGGTGTCCAGGGCGACGTAGCTGCTGTTGGCGCGTTCGGCCCTGGCCTGGGTGACGGCCTCGGGTATCAGTTCCAGCAAACGCCGCAGTTGGGCCGCATCGAGGGGCAGCGAGACGTGGCCTTTCATCCCTAAAGCCAGCAGTTCGTCGGTGCGCGATTCCAGCGGGGGCAGCAGCCCAATGCAAGCAATGGGGCGTTCGTCGTAGTGCAGCAGTTCGCTCACCAGTTCTGGCCGGAAGCCGGGAAGGGTGGGCGAGAGCAACACCAGGTCGGCTTCCATTTCGGTCGCGTCGTTGAACACGCCCGATGCCGTGGTCGGTCCGGCGACGATTTGCAGTTCTGGTATCTCCGCCAACGCGCGTTCCAATCGTTGGGCGTCGTCCCATACTTTTGTTCCAATGACAATTTTGATGCGTTCCATATGGTTCTCCCTTTGTTGTTTCTGAGGCGGGGGGAGAGCGGAGGGCTGAGGATGTGCGGGTGAGGAATGTGTTCTTCCTCTCAGCCCGTCACCTTGTTACCCTCGCGCCCTATCGATTTCCCGCTCTCCCCCAATCTCTCACTTACCGCGTCACTTGTTCAGTGAGAAGCGCCTCGATGTCGCGTCCCCCCCAGAACTGCGCGTTGAAATCTTCCCACGCGAAGCCTGGAGTCTCCGGCAAGGCTTGTCCCGCCGCGACGGTCGCGCGCCAGATGGCGGGCCGTACCGCGAGGGACATCTTGCCGTTGAACACCGCCCAATCCAGGCTCTCCGCTGTCGTTTCGGGGACGAGGACGTCCACGCCCACGACCGGCCCGGCGATAAACGGTGCGGGTTGCTGCCCGTCAGTGGTCACCGCCCCATATTGCGGGTTGGCGATCTGTTCGTGGTTGACGCGCACCACGATGGCCCCGGCCACCACGCGCTTGGTCACCGGCAGTTGCAGCGTGACCGTCACGGGCTGTAGCAACGCCTCGTAATCGGGCAGCGGCTCCGGTGTCGGCGGGGGTGGCGTGACCCCGGCGGGCAAGGGTGGCACGGTGCTGGTCGCCAACTCGGTGGCGCGCACGGTGCCTAACGTGGTATACAAGTCCACCAGGTCGCCAACCGCGATGTACGGCGTACTTGCGGCGTCTACCGGAATGGACTTGATGACCAACTGGGGATCGGTGAGGGCCAACGCCAGACGGCGCACTTTCTGCGCGTTCTCGCCGGTGGCGATGCGCCCCCGGTTGAGCACGTCACCCGCGCGGACCGTCTCGACGAAGACCCCATCGGCCAGCATCGCTTGCAAGGTTTCCGGTGTGAGCACGACTTGCAGCAACGACGCACTGAACGACTGTTTGTCCAGGGCGATATAACCGTTGGTGTAAGCATCTTGCATTGACGTGTACGCCGGAATGTCCTGCACCGCGATGGCGACTTCGTAGGTGGGCGGCGTCGTGAGTTGGGCAAACAGCAGCACTCCCACGAACGCGCCCCCGACGAGCAGCAGGCCGACCCAGAATTGAATGGATTTCAGAATTCGCATTTCGTTCTCCTCTCTCTTTTCCTAAATTTGGTGTGTCGTTTGGAGTAGGGAGTACGGAGTAAGCAGTAAGGGGAAGCCTCCCCGCTTACTCCATACTTCTTACTCCTTACTTCCTTTGCCGAGCGTCGCGCGAGTTTTGTCCAGCAAGCCTTTCCGCGCGGGAACACCTAATGTTTCTTCTGCAATAACTTGCGCTGCTGCCTTGAGATCGCCGATGACCGCGTGGGCCTGTGACCATTGCTGCTTGAGGCGGCGCTCGTGCCATTGGGCGACCGGGGTATCGGCGCTGACGATGAGGATTAGGCTGGCGACTTCTACCAGTGCGGGCGGCGGGGTTGTGCCGCCGTCGGCCACCACGTGGCCCAATGCCGCTACGTCCCACACAAAGGCCATCACCGGCGCACGCCATATGGTACAGACGGGTGTCCAGAGCAACGGCTGCCGCGTCTCGACGGCTTGCTCGACCGCGCGTCCCCGGCGACTCGCCGTCCACTGCGCTGTCAGGCTCAGATCGAGCACCGGCGCGCCTGGCCCGGCCATTTGTAGGGCCAGTGTGCCGTCGGCGGCATCCAGAGGGACGGCATTGGCCTGCCAACATAGGTGTTGCGCCAGCGTGGTTGTTCCGATTCCACCTTTCGCACCGACTACGAGGATTAGCATTGGCGGGCCTCCTGCGTGAGCGACGCAAGGTCAATGCCCAACAGTTTGGCAACATTGGCTTCAGACAACGGCTTATCCACGGCGATCCAGCGCGCGGGGAAGGCCCGCCGCTCGCGTCCGCCGTCTACGATAATGGCATCGTAGCTGACCCGCGCGTCGTCCAGGGCCAGGTCGGGGTACACGGTGATTGTGCCGATTGTCGCCGGATGGTCGGACGGCGTGAGGTCTAGGAGCAGGTAGGGATCGCCGCGTTGTGCCGCATCGAAGAGCGCCACGCGCTGGCCTTGTGCCGCCAGTAGCTTGGCGGTGGTGACCACGGCGGTCGTTGTGCCGACCCCGCCGCGTGTACCATAGAAACCGAGGCGCAGTTGGCGGCGGAGTGGGGCAAAGGGCAGCCGTTGGGTTGCCGTTGTGGTGTTAGCGATGGGCGCGGCTTGTTGCGCTGGCGGCTGTGCCGGCGCTTGCGCTTGTAGATAAGCGTCGAGCACTTTAGCTGGTTCGGTGTCGGGTGCGACGTACAGCACTGGCAGGCTGAGACTCCCGACATTCGGAATCACCGTCCCCTCCGGCGCGACGATCAGGCCCGCATTGACGAAGTCCAGCATTTGCTGCGTCTGTTGCGGGTTGCAAATGCCCACGACCAACACGTCCGGCACAGCGGTCACGGCGTCGCTCAGGGCCAAGGCCTGATCTTCTTGCGGGGCAACACAGAGTATGGTATGCATTTAGTCCTCCAGGGTGAAAGCATTGGATGTGATAGGCTGGCTACCGGGTATCCGCGCAGTCAGGCGCAAGGGCGCGCTGTAGTCAGGGCTGACGTCGAAGACCAGGTAGCCCGTGGTCTGTGCGTTGGGCGGCAAGGTGTGATCGGAGAGCGGTGTGCTATCCGTGATGCTCAGTGGCCCTTCGGCTACACTCAGCGGCCCTTCGGCTACGCTCAGGGCAAGCTCTGCGGCTTGCGCGCGGGAGTAGCTGTGTCCGGCGTTGTCGGTCAGGGTGAACTCGGCCTGGGCCAGGTCAAGGCGCACTGTGCCTGTGTTCTGCACCTCGGCCACGACGACGATGAACACACCGTTTGGCTTGGCGGACAGGGTCAATCCTAAAGGTTGCGTCAGGGTCACGGCGCTGCTCGCCGTGGGTGGCGCGACGTGCGTGGCGGTGTACGCCTGTGTGACGTGCAGTTGCCCTGCCGTGGGTGTTGCCGTGGCAACCACTACCGGACGCACCGGCAATGGTTCGATGGGCAAGGGCAAGAGCGAAAAGATGGTGCAGCCCAGCAGCAACCCCAGCCCGACGCTGATCCCTATGATTTTGACGATACTAGACATTTTCGCCACCCCTTTTGACGCAAACAAAAAAGGGGAGGACCTGGAACCGTAGTTCCAAGTCCTCCCCTTTCATTTCCCGGCCAGTTTTCCTGACTAGGACGCCGCAGGCTTGAAGGCTTCCTGCGGATCGGAGCGCTTAGCCCCAGACCTTTTCACGGTGTTTGTTCACCGTTACATCTAAATTATACATGGTGGGCATGCCAAAATCAAGGGGGGATCGGCGAATTGGTTTTCGGGAATGTGTATATAAGTTTGGCTGCGCAGCAGAAAAGGGCAGAGGGATAGCGCAATGAAAAAGAGGGGGAAACTCAACTCCAAGCGACAGTGAGGTTCAACCCAAGAAACCGGGGCCCTGCCAAAAGGTAGGGCTCGGAAACGTTTCTCCTGTCATACTTAAGATAGGTCTACCTCTTAGTGCAGATAAGGAGAAAACATCTATGGGCGAGTATACCCGGGAAGAGGAAATCGCACTATTCACCGCGTGTCAAATGCCGCCCGTGATGAGCCACCCATAGTCGGGTGATGTGGGCCACTCGTGTGCGAGTTACGTGGGCCAAACCGAGCGTATTGATCGTGCGTTGAGAGACAGCTCGACCATGCTCAATAAAGTAACGTAATCGTGTGTTAGCTCGCCGTCATTCACTGCGCACGTGCGGCTGGTGGATTACGCTTCGTTGGCCGCAGACAAGGTCGTTGTTGGGATGGGTTCCTCCTTTCGGCGCTGCCGTTGGCGATAACTGCTGCCGCAGATGGTCAGCGTGTGGGTATGATGGGTCAAACGGTCCAATGCCGCGGGCGCGGCAGACCTAGCGGAGCAGGTGCTGGCGATGAACGCGCCATCTTTCCCGCCGATTTCGCCCACCTACGCCAATGCCTGCCCACGCTCCCCATCAGCGAACTGGTGGCCGATGCCGCATTGGGCTTCACCGCTTGCTTGACAGCCATCTACGCCGCCCGCGCCGGACTTGCGTTACCGGCACGTTGTCAAAGAGAGCATACACTACTACATCCTCGTCAACGAGGGCCTCACGCCGCTGCGCACAACGCTCACCGTCTCCGCCGAAGGTCGCGCAACGTGGATCGATCCGCTGGCGATGACAGCAACCGCCGCTGTCGAACCACTCGCTCTGGTGCTAGAGCCATACACACTACGCATCCTACAAATCACCCATCACGAATCACGAATTACGAATAACGAATAACGAATTATGCGCGCACCCGTTCTTCTTGAAGTCAAAGACCTGCGCACGCACTTCCCAACGTCTGGGGGGTTGGTGCGCGCGGTGGACGGCGCCAGCTTCACGCTGCATCGCGGGGAGACGGTGGGGCTGGTGGGCGAGAGCGGTTGCGGCAAGTCCGTGATGGCGCGTTCGATCCTGCGCATTGTGCCGCCGCCGGGCTACATCGCGGGCGGGCAAATCCTCTATCACCGGCCGGTAGGCAACCAGTCCGAGACGGTGGAGCTGACCGCGCTCGACGCCAACGATGCTATGCTGCGCTTCATCCGCGGCCTAGAAATCGCGATGATCTTCCAGGAGCCGATGTCATCCCTCAACCCGGTCTACACCATTGGGCAGCACATCGTCGAGGCGATCCAGTTGCACCAGCCGGTTTCCAAGGAACAGGCGCTCCAACAGGCCATCGACATGTTGGGCAAAGTGGGAATGCCCAATCCATCGCGCATCGTCCATCGCTATCCCCATCAACTGAGCGGCGGGATGTGCCAGCGGGCGATGATCGCCCTGGCGCTCTCCTGCTATCCGAGCCTGCTCATCGCCGACGAGCCAACGACGGCGCTCGACGTCACCACCGAGGCGCAAATCCTCCAGTTGATGCTCGACCTCCAGCACGAATTCGGCATGGCGATCCTCTTCATCACACACAACCTGGGCCTGATCGCGCAGATGACGGAGCGTGTCCTGGTGATGTACCTGGGCCGGGTGGTCGAAGAGGCCGACGTGGACACGTTGTTCTACAATCCCAAACACCCCTACACGCAGGCGCTCCTGCGCTCCATCCCCCGGTTAGGGCTGCGCGACCGCAACGCGCGCCTCTACTCGATTCGTGGCGCCGTGCCGGAGCCATACGAAACGCCGCCCGGCTGCCCGTTCCATCCCCGCTGCGAGCAGATGCGTCCCGGCGTCTGCGATCAGGAAGAGCCGCCGTGGGTGACGATTGTGACGGGGCACAAGGTGAGGTGTGTGCTGTATGATGGGTCACGATGATTTGACGCATCACTGACTCTGCGTATACTCCTTGTTACGTACCTGACTCAACCATTTCAACTGTGGAGGATACTATGGGCGTCTCCCTGTCCGAAACCGCCGATCTCACCTGCCCGCAATGTGGAAAGAGTTCCACCGCCGAAATCTGGCTCATTGTGGACAGCAGCGCCCGTCCCGACTTGGTGACTTGTGTCTACATAAATAACCTCGCTCGCCACAAGGTGTTTTATGGGTTTCTTTAAACGGTTATTTCGCAAAGACCCACTGCGGGCATTCCTGGAAGCCGAAACCTGGACCGAATCGCAGGAAGTGGTTGAGCAACACCCCGAACTGCTGACCAAAGGAATCGATGCATTTTTGGCAGGTTCTGTCTCAGGGGCGCGAGAGCGGGGTGACGTAAATGCAGTTCGTATCTATGAAGAACACCGGGCGTTATTGCGCCGCTGCCGCGAGGTAGGCGTGGAAGCGGCTTTTGCGGAGAAGATTGGTAGAACGGATTTGTCTATACCGCTGGAGGTTCGACCGATTCTCGATGAACTCTCCCATCCTATGGGTATCCTGGACATGCCACGACGGGTGGAATTGTGTATGCAAGCGCTGCATAGTATTGAGCGCCTAGAAATCCCCAGGCTTTGGGCTGCATTGCAAAGTGAGTTGGGCAAGAGTCTCACGCAAAACCCACAAGGGGGCCGGGCGGAGAACCTGGAACGTGCGATCGCGGCGAACGAGCAGGCGTTGGAGGTGCGGACGCGGGCGGCGATGCCGGTAGAGTGGGCGACGACGATGATGAACCTAGCGTCCGTCTACTATTTCCGCATTCGCGGGGAGCGGGCGGAAAACCTGGAACAGGCAATTGCAAGGTACGAGCAGGCATTGGAGGTGCGGACGCAGGCGGCGATGCCGGTGGAGTGGGCGCAGACTGTGAGCAACCTGGCGAACGCCTATGCTGATCGCATTCGTGGGGAGCGGGCGGAGAACCTAGAACAGGCGATCGCGGGATACGAGCAGGCTTTAGAGGTGCTGACGCGGGCGGCGATGCCGGTAGAGTGGGCAGAGACGATACTGAATCTGGCGACCACCTACTATCTCCGCATTCGCGGAGAGCGGGCGGAGAACCTGGAACGGGCGATCGCGGGGTACGAGCAGGCGTTGGAGGTGAGGACGCGGGCGGCGATGCCGGTGGAGTGGGCAACGACGATGATGAACCTGGCGACTGCCTACTCTGACCGCATTCGCGGGGAACGGGCGGAGAACCTGGAACGGGCGATCGCGGGGTACGAGCAGGCGTTGGAGGTGATGACGCGGGCGGCGATGCCGGTGGAGTGGGCGACGACGATGATGAACCTGGCGAACGCCTACTCTGACCGCATTCGCGGGGAACGGGCGGAGAACCTGGAACAGGCGATCGCGGGATACGAGCAGGCTTTAGAGGTGCTGACGCGGGCGGCGATGCCGGTGGAGTGGGCGACGACGATGATGAACCTGGCGAACGCCTACCGAAACCGCATTCGCGGGGAACGGGCGGAGAACCTGGAACGGGCGATCGCGGGGCACGAGCAGGCGTTGGAGGTGAGGACGCGGGCGGCGATGCCGGTGGAGTGGGCAACGACGATGATGAACCTGGCGACTGCCTACTCTGACCGCATTCGCGGGGAGCAGGCGGAGAACCTGGAACGGGCGATCGCGGGGTACGAGCAGGCGTTGGAGGTGATGACGCGGGCGGCGATGCCGGTGGAGTGGGCGACAACGATGATGAACCTGGCGAACGCCTACCGAGGCCGCATTCGCGGGGAGCGGGCGGAGAATCTGGAACGGGCGATCGCGGGGTACGAGCAGGCGTTGGAGGTGAGAACGCGGGCGGCGATGCCGGTGGAGTGGGCGCAGACGGTGAACAGCCTGGCGCTCGCCTACGCTGACCGGATTCGCGGGGAACGGGCGGAGAACCTGGAACGGGCGATCGCGGGGTACGAGCAGGCGTTGGAGGTGAGAACGCGGGCGGCGATGCCGGTGGAGTGGGCGCAGACGATGAACAACCTGGCGAACGCCTACCAAGGCCGCATTCGCGGAGAGCGGGCGGAAAACCTGGAACGGGCGATCGTGGGGTACGAGCAGGCGTTGGAGGTGATGACGCGGTCGGCGATGCCGGTGGAGTGGGCGCAGACGATGACGAATCTAGCGAACACCTGCCAAAGCCGGATTCGCGGGGAACGGGCGGAGAACCTGGAACGGGCGATCGCGGGGTATGAGCAGGCATTGGAGGTCTTTCGTCTGGATGCGTTACCGGATGACCATCGCCGCGTACAACGGAGTCTGGCGCATCTCTTTTTTGTGCAGCAAGACTGGGATAATGCTGTGACTGCGGCACAAGCGGCTCTGAAGGCCGGGGAACTGCGCTACCAAACGTCCACAACGTCAGAAGCGCGTCAGGCGGAATTAGGGGAAGCCCAAGACGTCCCAACTCTGCTATCATATGCTTTGACCCGTTCGGAAACAGTCTCTCAGGAAGTTTTACGAGCTGCTGTGCTGGTGCTAGAGCAGAATCGCGCGCGTTGGCTCAGTGAAGCCCAGGCCCTACAGGCGCAAAAACCGGTTTTGGCACCAAATGCGGTCTGGCAGACTTTCCTGGAGCGGCGCGCGCAGGTGGGACAGTTTGAAACGGAACTGCGCTTGCCGGACGACGTTCCGGGCAAGCGGGATTATGTCACCCTCAGTGGGTTACTGGGGGATGCGCGCCGGCAATTGCAGGAATCCATTGATCAAGTGCGCGCTTACGCCGAAGACTTTATGCCGGTTTCGGACTGGAAAGACGTTCAGTCCGCGGTCACGCCAGAGCAACCGCTCGTCTACATCGTGGCGACGTCTGTGGGTGGTCTGGCGCTATTGGTGCAGCCGGATGCGATCACCCCTATCTGGCTGGATGCATTGACCGACACGGCTTTGCACGAACGCCTACGGGGTTCTGCGGATGAATCGACCCTGGGCGGTTACCTGGGCGCCTACTTTGCCTGGCGGCGCAACGCGCGTGACGACAAGACCCGGCAGGTCTGGTTTGCCACCCTGCAGACGACGTTGGACTGGCTGGCGGAGGCAGTGATGCAGCCCGTTGTGGCTGCGCTGCAAGAACACAACCTCTCACATGCTGTGCTTGTGCCTACCGATCTGTTGGGCCTGCTGCCCTTGCACGCAGCTGCGCCAGAGGGCTTCGTCTTCACCTACACGCCCAATGCTCGCGCACTATCCACTGCCCGCGAAACCGCAATTGAGATGTCGGACGTGACGTCTCTCCTGGCGGTGGATAATCCCGATAAATCCCTGCTTTCCTCCGCCGACGAGGTTGCTGCCGTCCTGAATACCTTTGCCGAAGATCAACGCCTGCATCTGCCGCACGGGGAGGCTACTGAAGCGGCAGTCCGGGATGCGCTAGTAAATTATGATGTCTGGCACTTCTCCACCCATGGCTGGGCCGGGTGGAACACGCCCCTGGACGGCGGACTGCTCCTGGCAGACAATGCGCGTTTGACGCTGCGCGACCTGCTGCAACTCAAGGCCGATACGCCGGAGTTACGCGCCCGTCTGGCCGTGCTCTCCGCGTGCGAAACCGGCATCCCTGGCACAGCTTTGCCCGACGAGGTCATTTCCCTGCCCACCGGCTTGCTACAGGCGGGTGTCGCGGGCGTCGTCGGAACGTTGTGGTCCGTCAACGATTTCAGCACCGCGATGTTAATGGTGCGTTTCTACGAAGTGTGGCGTGGGGAGGGGCAATCGCCGCCGGAGGCATTGGTCATGGCGCAACGCTGGCTGCAACAGTCCACCACTGCCAAACTGGCAGCCTATTTCAAACACCAGATTCCTGAGTTTGCGCCGGATCGTATGCCGGAAGCTATAGCATCGCGGGCCTATTGGCGCTTCGCGCTCTCGCAAGACCAAAACATCCGGCCTTTTGCGCATCCCTTCTACTGGGCGGGATTCTATTACACCGGCGTTTAGTTCAAACCCAAGAACTTTGATAAGGAGGTCACAATGTCTGATTATTCCAGCGACGACATTCTACAGGCAGTTCTCAAACTGCGTCCTTTCTGGCAGCGTCTTCTGGACGATAACGGCGCCACAGCGGCGGAAAGTCTTGTGCGTGCCGCACAGGGCGATGAAGGTGATGCGCGGCACGCGGTCAACCTGCTACTCGACCTGTTCGAGCAGCACAGTGCTACGGACACACTGCGTCAACAAATAGATGCAGGGGCGCTGGCGTACGGAGAGCCTATCCGAACCTACGATCCGCTGGCAGGACGGATAGGCCCAATGGCGACAACGGGTATCGTCTATCGCTGCCCGGTGGAAGCCTGTCACGTGACCTGGCGTCCCCAAATGGCCGGTCAGCGCATTCCTCACTGTCCGGAACACGGTCAACTTCTGACCCCCAAGTGAGTCCTTTGTCCAGGAGGTAAGAATGTTAAACAAGTTTTGGGAAGCCGTTGGCGGAAAATTGGGCGAGCAGTGGATTGCCGCGCTGTTGCAACCCGCCTTATCCTTTTGGGCGGTGGGCTTGCTGGCGTGGGTCTATCATCAGGCAGATGACTGGCAAGCGTTATTGGACGCGTGGAATAAGCTGGGTAGCACAGAAGCGCAGCTTGCTGTCTTGATCGGGGCGCTGCTGGCGATCCTGGCATCTTCAGTCGTGATGCAATGGGCGCAGGCGTGGTTGTTGCGGTTTCTGGAGGGGTATTGGCCTCGTTTGTTGAATTTTGCCTCTCGCTGGCTACGCAAGAGAATCTGTCATAGATTGACGTCAAAAATGGAGCGCTGGCAAGCCCTTGCTGAAAAAGTGGATGCCCAAGGCGGCGACCTCTTCGGCCTGCTTCCTGCCGAACGCGAGGAATATGCGCGTTTGGATCGTGAAATCCTGCTATTGTATCCTCCTACACAAACGCCACCCCAACCCGAAGATGTCCTCCCGACGGCGTTGGGCAATCGCCTCAAGGCTGCGGAGACACACGCGGGTGCGCGTTATGGGTTGGAGGCCATCATTGCCTGGCCACGTCTGTGGCCGTTGCTGCCGGATGCCATGCGCATCGATGTTGCTGAGGCGCGCGCCCACCTTAACGCCGCCGTGCGCCTTATAGGTTGGGGGATGCTGGCTTGTCTGTGGACGTTTTGGGCGTGGTGGGCGTTGCTAGTGGGCATCGTCGTCGTTGTCCTGGCCTGGTTTCGCGCTTTGAGTGCGGCAGAAACCTACGGGGATCTGCTTCGTGCTGCCTTCGACCTGCATCGCTTTGATCTCTACAAAACTCTGCATTGGCCCCTACCCCGCAAAACCGGTGAAACAGAGCGTGCTCACGGTGAGCAACTGACCCAGTATCTCTTTCGCGGTCTGACGCAATATCCTGTCCGGTTGGTTCATACAGCGGAGTCAGGGAAGAAAGGATAATGATTAACCGAATTGCGATCCTCTGACCGCATATAAGCTATACCACCATATGCTGTGTCTTTATCATTGCTCTTGTCAATCAAACCATCCCCGATCCACGGTGGACTGCTATCACATAACGTGTTGCTCTGTTAGTAGTGGCATTGATCGCTTGATGCCTTGCTCATCACATCTGCCCCAGTGTGATAAGTTATGCCTTGCGCGACCTCGAACTCATCCGCGCCGCCGGCATTGAGGATCTGGAGCCAGTGTTCGCGCTGTTGAAGCAGGCGCTCAATACTGACACGCCTGCTACCGAGGGTGGTTCTGATCTCAGTACAGTCTAATTGCTGTCGCCAGTGTCGTTAAATGATGGACAACGACACTGGCGACAAATTCCCCTATCCTCGTTTTACAATATTCTTCAACTCCGTATCCGCCGGCGGCACAATCCCCGAAATGTCCACGAACTGTACCGGGAAGATTTCCATTTCACTTTCCTGGTTCAACGTCTTGCGCGTGCGCCGCACATAGCCCACCCCCGTGGGCATATTGAGCACACTCAGCGTCCACTTGGAGTAGTCGTCGAGGCTGGTCTTCCCCGGCAAGCGCCCGGCCTTCGACACTGCGATCTCCGCGTCCTTCACCGTGCTGACCTTCTGGATGATGGCAATGCTACTGGAAGTGATGACGCCGGACGGCAACGGTTCCCAGTGCTGCGCCGACGTCCACAGGTACAGGCCCAGCTTGCGGCCCCGGTCGGTGATGTTGTTCCACAGCCCCGCATCCTCGCCGATGGCCTGGGCGATCTCGGTTTGGGTCGAGGCGTCCGAGCGCATTACCACGTGGGCTTCCTCGACGAACAAGAGATGCTGCGGAATGGGCTTGCGCTGCCGCAGGTAGGCTTCATAGCGTTCGTCCGCGTGCTGGTAGATGCCGGACACCATTAACCCGATGATGAACTGCTTCAGTGGCCCATCATCGCCGAACTTCCCCGTGATGACCGTGGCCTTGTCCGGGGCCGTCCAGTCGGCGACCGTCGTACCGCCCGGCTGTCCAAAGGCGCGGTGGTAGACCCCCTTGGGCAAGAATTCCTCCAACTTGTCGATGATGCGCTTGACTACGCCGGCGGTGATTGCATCCGTACGTTCTTTGCTCAGCACCGCGTAACGCGCGACCAGGGCGGTGTGCAAGTCCTCCATACACAGGTTCGCCGAACGCTCCGGGTACACACTGCCATCCTCCTCGATGACGCCCATCGCGCGGTAAGCGTCCAGCACCGCGCCCTTGAGCTGGTGGAAGCCGGTCACTCCGGCGGGATACGCCAGCAGCCAGTGCTTGGCGAACGCCGCCGCCCACTTCGCCGGATGCAAATAAGGGCTAGGGATGCGCAACGGGTTGAAATCCAGGAGGGGTAGGGCGATGCTCGTAGCGCCCTCGACGGCATTGACTTGCCCATACAACGAGTAGAACTGGAAGTCCTGTTGGGGGATCAGCCAGCCCAACTTGCGCCATTCGCCGGTGGGGTCGAAGACCGTCACCCCGATGCGCGGCGTCCCGCCTAACCTGTCCATGGATACCGGCCCGGTGGTCGGCGTGTGAATCGGGATACCGTGCTCGTCCTCGCGTAATGCATTGACCACCTGGGACACAAACCACAGCGCGGAGTTGGACTTGCCGGAGCCGGAGTCTCCGACGATCACCGCGTGCATCAGCTCGTCGGCGCGGAAACGATGCACATTGTTGGGATCGGGCTGTAAGTTGATGTCCAGCACCGTGCCCAAGGCGATTTCCCCCTGGGTGCGGCGGTGCGACAAGTCGTCCGGCCAGGCGTCCAGCGAGGCCGAAATCGTGCCGTCGGAGATGCGAATCGGGTGGACAAGCGCGGCTAACTCGTTGGCCGTCAAGGTCTGCGCGTGGCGCAACGTGTCGAACGGTCCAGCGTCTTCCGGGCGCGCATCGAAGTCCAGCGTAATAGCCCGTTGCCACAGCGCCTCGTCCCCCGCGCGCGCAGCGACGGGCACGACGACGTTCTCCTCGCGCATCGCCGCGATGGACGCCGCGGCCAGCCGTTCCAGCCGGGCTTCGTCGGGAGCCAGCAACGTCACCTGTGTCAGGAACAGCCCCGTGTCCAGCCCCGCGCTCAAGCGCCGTACTTGCTGGTCGAGCAACTGCGCCACCAGGTCGCGCTGTGCGTCCACGATCTGCCGCGCGAAGGCCAGGCCCGCCACGAGTGACCCGCCGGACGGCCCCATCACGCCCCGTGTCGTCACCTGGGTACGGCCCACGTTGGCGATTGTCGCTCCCACCTGGTCGGCGGCCTGGGCCTGCACGTACTCGCGCCCCTCGCCGACCATCGCCTCCTGCCGGGCTTCAGCCCCGTCGATCTGCTCTTGTGAATTACGATAGCCGTCGAAGGTCTCGCTGCGAAAGCCGTTGACGATGCGGTGGGTCTCGCGTTGCAGCGCGCGGTCGGCGACAATCGTATCTTGCTGCGAGAGATGCCCACTGCGCTGCCCGGTCTCGGCATAGCTGCCGCCAAAGGTGCGGGCGAAGTGTTCGACGCCTTGATAGCCGTCGCGGGTAGCCTGCTGCCAGGTCGCGTCCTGGTCTACCGCACTTTCCCAGGCGCGCTGCGCCTCGCGGTCGGTGTGGCTGGCGTCCTGGTAGGCTTCGCTGTAGCCATAGGCCACTTGACTGCTTCGTACCCCGCCGCCACTGCGCCATTCCGACGTCTGCACCGTCTCATTACCCTGCCAGGTCTGGCCTAACGCCTCTTGCTGATTACCGCTGCGTTCGTAGGCATTGTTGGCCCGCTCAAGTCCTCCCGTGAGTGCGCTCTGTTGACTGGCGCGGGTGGTGTCCAGGTTGCCGGTGACGTCGGCCAGTTCGTGATCGCGGGACTCGTACATGTTGCCGCGTTCACCGGCTTCCATCGTCTCGCCACCACCGATGCCGAAGATACGCGGGGAGAGGCTGCCCTCGACGCCCTGTTCAGCGTAGGTCTGCATCTGCGCGCCGTCGCCCCGAATGTCGCTCTCCGTGTTGCGGACAAAGCCTTCGCTGCTGCGCACGTTGTTGCTGCCAATCTCTGCCTGCTGATAGCTACCTTGCGTATGCTCATTGCCCGCGCCGCTGAACGACCGCTCGGTCTGTTCGTTGTAGCCACCCTCCCAGGTACGGCTGCTGCCCCCGCTATAGCGTTCCCCGACGCTGAAGTTTTCCACGGATGACCGGTTTCCCGCCCCGGAGCGCACGCCGGCAACCTGCTCATTGATGCTTTCGACGCTGTGCATCTGGCCGGTCTCGTCGGTGTGCTGCTGGCGGTTGCCCTGTTGAGTCGCATCGCGCGCGCCCTGGGTTTGCATCACGCCGGCCTCGCTGCCGCTGTATGACCGTGACAGGCTGTAGTTGTCAGCATAGTCACGTTCCAAGCTGACCTGGCTTTCCTCGTGCTCGTTGATGCGCTCGCTGATGCGTTGCTTGTCGGAGTAGGCGGTGTTTTCCTGCCCCTGATGCACCTCGCGGCTCGCGGTCTCACGGCGGTAGGCACTCACCGCATCGGACTGCCCGGCAGCCAGGCGATGCGCGTTCTGCTCGGTGCGCAGGCGTTGGTCGGCCCGTGTCACCTGCGTCGCGCGATGCGTTTGCTCGCTGAACACCGCCACTGGATTCAGGAACAGGGGCAGCACCGCGCTCACGTTGGCCGACTCACTCTGCTTCACTTTGGAGGCGAAGTAGCTCAGGGCTTGGGCGGTGTCGGTCAACATCCGCCGGATGTCCAGCGCGTGCAAGGGATGCGCCAGGGTCAGGACGGCGAACGGTTCCCCAGCCAGTGCAGCGGCGATGACTTCGAGCTGCTCTTGGGCGTCGGTGGTCACCAGTTGGTTGATGCCGTGGCTCGAACCCATTCCAGGCGCAATGCGCGGCACCATTTGACCGATGAGGGACGCCGTGTGGTTACAGGCCCACAGATGTTCGTACAGCGCCGCAGCTTCGTTGGCGGACAGCAGGGTAAAACGCGATTGTCGGAAGCGCCCTTGCAGCGCCGCAACCAGGCGTGCCGAGTTCAGGGCGGCGGCTTGCACGGCTAGTTCTTGAGTCTTGCCCGTTGCCAGTCCGCCGTAGACCTGGACGAGGCCCAGTTCCGGCACGTTGGCCAGGCCAAAGGCGGCGGCAGTGTTGCGTGCGCCTTGCGGATCGTACAGGCTGCTCACCACATCGTCGGTGAGTTCCAGGTGCGTCCGCGCGTGACGGTAGGGCTTGCGCAGGATGCGCAGCGCGTGCGGCGACCAGGCTCGCCAGCCGTCGGGCAGTGCCCAGGCATAGGCGTGCAGCGATGCGCCGTCGGGGGTGAGGGTCATTGTGAAGGTGTTGTTGGTGTTTGTGTTGTTCATTGAGTCTCCTTTGATTTGGTAGACGGTAGACGGGGATAGGAAACCCTGTCTACCGTCTACCGTATTCCGTCTACTGCCTTTTCACCTGCCGCAGTACCTCGCGGGTCGTCATCCGCCCGCCGAAGAACGGCGTGAGACGGTCCCAGAACAGGAAGCGCAGGACGTAGGCGTAGAAACCGATGGCCGACATCACGGCGAAGCCCAGTAGCCACACCGAGATGCCATAGAGCGTCGTCGCGCCAGGCTCTGGTGTGCCGCTGACCAGCAACGCGGCGATGCGGTAGGCAAAGAGCAAGCCGGCGTTGCCCGCGAGGAAGAAGTAGATATAGTTCGTGGTCGCCGCGCAGTCGTCCGGCTTGAAGTAGGCCAGCGCCACTGCCGCGCCCCACATCGGGGCTAGAACCCAGCGCAGTGCGCCGGGGGCCAGGACGAGGGCCAGGATGTGTAAAGCTAGAATCAAATATGGCATTGTGTTTTCTCCTTCTGTCTATGAATGTGTGTTTTGGACAAGATGCACAGGATAGTGCATCTTTTTATCCTGTTCATCCTGTCAATCCTGTCCAAGAAAACGAAAAAGGGGAGGACGCGGGATAGTTCCCGTGTCCTCCCCTTTTATTCTCCGCGCGGTGTTACCCGGTTAGAGCGCCGCAGGCTTGGAGGTTCCTGCGGTTTGGAGCCGAAGCCCCGGACCTTTCGCGCCTGGGTGGTGATGCTGTATCCAGGCTTATATCTATTATACCATATTCATACCTTGAATTTCAAGGGGGCTAAGAGATATTTAGATAATCTTTGTGGTAAGGTTAAGCGTTTAAGGTTTTTAGGTCAGAGTTCGTATCTCTATATACTCATTGAAGATCCCTACACATATCTTGTTTAGTTCCTCAACTGCCGCAAAATCTCGCGCATGATTAGTGCATCGCTGTCATCCAACCCGGCGACAAGGGGTGCCTCATTCCGCTCTCCAGCCCAGATACGGCGGATAGGGCCGGCGATGTGCCAGTTATTCTTCTCGAGTTGTGGGAGTGCTTCCTCCACATCCGCGCGAGCTTGTCGGTTGCCTCTTGCTGCTGCAATAACTGCTTGAATGAGCGGGGCAAAATGGTTAAGCATCTGCGCGGTGGCGGGATCTTCGTTTGTAGTGATCTCGGCCTGGAGTCGCGCTATGAGTTGTTGTACCTGTTGTGCGTTGGGGCTTCCGATTTGTGTCCAGAGACGTGCCGCCTCTTGCGCCAGTGGAATGGCGCGGACTGGATCGCCTTGTTGGTCATAGAGCAGGGCCATCTTGCACGAATCGAATGCCACACCATTGATGTCACCGGTCTCGCGAGCAAGCGCCAGCGCTTGCTCGTAATACTCAATGGCGCGCCGCACGTCGCCCAACCGTGAGTATGCATTCCCCAGATTACCCAGGACCGTACCTTCCCCGCGTCGGTTCCCGATCTCGCGCTGGATCGCCAACGACTGCTCGTGATATTCAATGGCACGCCGTGCGTCGTTCAAATCCGTATACGCATTTCCTAGGTTGCCCAGGGATGAGCCTTCCCCGTGCCGATCGCCAATCTCGCGAGCAATCGCCAGCGCTTGCTCGAAATACTCAATTGCGTGCCGCGCGTCATCCAAGTCCGCATATGCAGTTCCCAGATTACCCAGGACCGTGCCTTCCCCATGCTGGTTCCCGATCTCGCGCTGGATTGCTAACGCCTGTTCGTAATACTCAATGGCACGCCGTGCGTCGTTCAAATCCGCATATGCAACCCCTAGGTTGCCAAGTGCCCCGCCTTCCCCGCGCCGATCGCCAATCTCGCGAGTAATCGCCAGTGCCTGCTTGAAGTACTCAATAGCGTGCTCTACGTCGCCCAACTGCGCGTATGCACTCCCTAAGTTAACTAAGTCATTGCCCTCCCCGCGACGATCACCAATCTCACGCCGGACCACAAGTGCCAGCTTGTGATACCCAATGGCGTGCTGCAAGTCACCCAAGTTCGCATACGCAACCCCTAGGTTGCTCAGGGACGAACCTTCCCCGTGTCGATCGCCAATCTCGCGAGCAATCGCCAGCGCTTGCTCGAAATACTCAATTGCGTGTCGCACGTCACCCAAGTCCGTATACGCAACACCTAGGTTGCCAAGTGCCCCGCCTTCCCCGCGCCGATTGCCAATCTCGCGAGCAATTGCCAGCGCCTGCCCGTAATACTTAATTGCGTATCGCGCGTCACCCAAGTCCGCATACGCATTCCCCAGGTTGCCCAGAACTGTGCCTTCCCCGTAACGGTCTCCAATCTCGCAGCTTATCGCCAGCGCCTGCCCAAAGTAACTCATCGCCACCTTTGCTTTACCAATGTCCAAGTAAGAAAGCCCTATTGCATTATACGACCATCCTACCTGTATCCGTTCTTCGAGGCTCGACGTCATCGCATTTACAGGTGACGGTGCGGCGTGGCCAGCTATAGCGGCATACGCAGACGCCAGAACGAATTCAAGGTTCTCCCAATCCGTGTAACGGTCCCCCGGATTGAAGGCAAGGCACCGTTGTAGGATGTAGCGCACTGGCGTGGGGGTGCTCTCGGGCAGCGGGCGCAAATTGCCGGCGCAATGCGCGCGCGCCAGGTCGTCCGGGTTATCACCGGCTGCTGCGGTGTATCCGGTGAGCATCTCGTAGAGGATGCAGCCAAGTGCGTACACATCGGTATACACGCCTACAGGCTGGCCTGTCCATTGCTCCGGGGCCATATACAACGGCGTGCCGACTGCGCCGTGCGTCAATTGTGTGTGACGCATAGCAGAGGCTTCTTGCTTCACACTGCCTACATTTTGCCGCTTGCTTCCTGCCTCTTGTATCACGCTCGCCAACCCGAAATCGGTCACACGCAGCCGGTTGATCGTCGTATCCGGCAGGCGATCCGCACCTACCAGCACATTCTCCGGCTTGAGGTCGCGGTGGACGAAACCGGGGACGCGGGCGACAGCGTGCTGCATCCCGCGCGCGATTTGTAGCACGAAGAGCAGCGCTGTCTCCGGTGGCAGTGGATATCCACGGAATAACCAGGAACGCAGCGAGGCGTCTTCACGCCCTTGCTCTTTGGCAATCGGTTCCAGTGCCAGGAAGACCTCCAGGCCGGTGGCGTCACGGATGACTTCATAGCAACGAACGATGTGTGGATGCGCACCCAGGTTCATCCAGGTCGTGCCTTCGCGTAGGAACCGGTCGCGGGTGGCCCGGTCGGGCAGGTATTCCGGCTTGAAGGTTTTGAGCGCCACGGGCAGGTCTTGCTGCTGATCCACGCAGATGTAGACGATGCCCATGCCGCCCTTAAGCGGCTCGCCGACGACTTCGTAGCGTCCGAGGATGGTGTCGCCGGAACGGTAGATTCTCTGCGCAGGTTGAGGTACAATTTCCGGGGCCGGAGACGCGGGTGGGGAAGCAGGCGGCGCGACGGGAGGGGCAGTGCGCTGCGCAGCAGCCTGTGATAGTTTTGCCGGTTCTGGTTCGCCTTTTTGGCCTAACAGCTTTTTGAAAAAACTCATTGTATCCTCCTGGTAAACATAGATGGTAAACAGCAGACAACCGACAAAGGCATCAACCTGTCAGAGTTGTTCACACGCCGGGTGTACCAACAGCCACGTATCGCTGGCCTTGAAAATATCACCTTCGGTCAGGCGGAGTGTTTCGGTGGTAATGCGTTCTTCGGCGTTGAGGCGATATGTGCCGTGCGGCGATTGGACGCCGGTTAATGTCCAACCCTCCGCATCCGGTTTGACGTGCGCCTGCGGCGTCCCCAGTTCGGCATCCCAGGGGAAGGATAGCGGGCCTATCCCGGCACGTGTCCATTCAGTTTCGCCGGTCAAGATGAGCGTGATCCCGTCCAGCGGGCCGCTCAGGATTTCCAGAGTCAAGGTTGGTGTGTACTGCATAATGCCTCCTGTTACGTTGCCGGTCGTTCGACTATGACGATGCCGTCTGCCTCTATGGTGACCTGCATCCCCGGCTGGATTTCGCCCGCCAGCAATCTGTCGGTCAGTGGGCCGATAAGTTCATCTTCGATAGCCCGCTGCAAAGGCCGCGCGCCGCGGTCAGTGTTGAGCTGCTGTTCTACCAGCGCGGCTTTGCGGGCCGGCGTAACTTCCACCACGATTCCCCGGTCGCGCAGCGGCGCGACTGCCGCCGTGAAGTGTTTGTCGAAGATCGCACCCAGCGTCGTTTCGTTCAGCGGCGCGAAGTAGACGATGCGATCCAGGCGGTTGAGGAATTCCGGCGTGAAGTGCTGCTCGATAGCCCGCTGTATTCTGTCGTGGTATGTCTTCTGCTGGCGACGAAAGCCCAACGCTTCCTTCGCGCCCAGGTTGCTGGTCATAATGAACAGCGCGTTGCGCCCGTCGGCCACACGCCCCCGCGAGTCGGTAAGCCGTCCGGCGTCAAAGAGTTGCAGGAAAAGGTGTTGCACGTCCTCGTGCGCCTTTTCGATTTCATCTAGCAGGATGACGCTGTATGGACGGCGGCGTAACCATCCGGTTAACTGTCCCTCCTCTTCGTAACCGATGTAACCCGGCGATGCACCGATAAGCCGTGAGACCTGGTGCTTTTCCATATACTCCGACATGTCCAGGCGGAAGATGGCATCCTCCTCGCCAAAGAGGGCCTCCGCCAAGGCCAGCGCTAGTTCGGTTTTGCCCACGCCCGTCGGCCCGGCAAAGAGGAACACACCGAGCGGGCGGCGGGGATTGCTCAATCCGGCGCGCGCGCGTTTGACGACGCGCGCGACGTGCTCCACGGCCTCATCTTGACCTTGCACGCGACGCTTAAGGGTCTCTTCTAAGGCCAGCAGGCGTTCTTGTTCGCTTTGGCTGAGTTGCGTCAGGGGAATGCCGGTGCGTTCGGCGACAATGGCGCGGATGATTTCGACGGTGACGGACCTCACCCCTGCCCCCTCTCCAACGTATAGAGGGGAAATCCCGGAGAGCGAGCTGCCCATAGTCAGTCGGGGGCCGGCCTGATCCAGTATTTTGATGACCTTGCCTGGCACAAATTCGTCGTGGATGTAACGGGCGGCCAATTGTACGGATTCGCGGATGACGTTCTCCGGGTAGGCGACGCCGTGGCGTGGGCCTAAGTGCTCACGCGCCACCCGTCCGGCGATTTCGATGGCTTCCTCCGGCGACGGTTCTTCGATCCACACGGGTGTGAATCGCCGCGCCAGGGCCGGGTCGGCCTCAATGTAGCGGCGATACTCATCTACTGTCGTCGCGCCAATGCAGGGGAATTCGCCCCGCGCCAGCGCTGGTTTGAGCAGTTCGGCAATGGATCCCAGGCCACCCTCTGCCTTGCCGCCGAGGATGGTGTGAACTTCATCAATGAAGACGATGATCTGCCCGGCAGCGGCGTGGACTTCCTGGAGCAACTGTTGTAGCCGTTCTTCTAATTCACCGCGATACTTCGTTCCGGCCAACAGCGCGCCCGGCGACAAGTCTACGATGCGTTTGCCGGCCAGCGCCGCGACCACATCGGCTTCTGCCAGGCGCAACGCAAACCCCTCGACGATGGCCGTCTTGCCCACGCCGGGGTCGCCGAGCAGAATGGGATTGTTGGCCTGTGTCTGTTGCAGCGTCAAGCCTATTTGTACCATAGCTCGGTGCGCGTTTTCACCGACGGCGGGGCGCAATTGCCCCGCGTGCGCCAGTGCGGTGAGATCGCGCCCAATTTTCTTGAGCACCCCGCCGTCCTGGGGCGTAAACGGCACAGCCGTCTGGCGCGCCGTGGTTGCGGGAGCTTCTATACCAAGTCGTTGTTGCACATAGACAAGCATCGCGCGGGGATCATAGCCCTTCTCTGCAAAGAATCCTAGCAGCAGATTTACGGCGACGCACTGCGGATGTTGCAAGGCCGCCAACAGCAAATGATCCGGCTCTACAGGGGCGTCTTGCGCCAATTCTACCGCCCGGCGTAGCACAATCATCATACGTGGTGTAAGCATGGGTCGAGTCTCTGTCCCATACTCCGCGGCCAGTGTTGCCGGAGCGGCCGTGCGCAGTTCTGGCAAAGCCGCCGCGCCTAACTGCGCCACGTCTTGCCGTTTCCAGTTCTCTCCGGCAACCGCGACGCCGGCCAATCCACGTAATGCGCCCCGGAACTCACCCGGTTCGATGTTCAGCCCGCGAAGAATCTCGCTGAGTGCGCTTTCCGTTTGTTTGGAAAGGCTCATCAGCAGGAACTCGACGCCGAGCCAAGAACGCCCGATGCGCAGCGCTTCGCCCAGGGCGATTTCGAGTGTTTGGCGGGCAATGGGGGAAAGATGAGCGAGTAGTTCCGGTATCTGTTCGGTCATAGATATTCTCCTTGACAGGGCTAGTGCGCGGCATTACATATCCAGCGACTATCACTCAAAACAATATTTGGTACAAACCAGATACAATCGATATATTCCCAATTACTTTCCGATAGTAGATTGTTGGCTATCTGTGTTGCCTGATCAATGCAATTCATAAAGCCAAAGTCTGATGTTTTGATTGCGACGGTTCTTATGCTGGATCTATCCAAGGTGCCACCTGCTACTGCTTGTGAAAACTGTTTATTTTTGGACGCTAATGCTTTCACCAACAGTGCGCGTATCTTTTTGTGGTTTTCCGATGTAGTGCAATCTTCCAGGTTCCCATATTCCAAAGTTTCCCATCCCTCAATTTCCTGTTTGCGTGTAACTTCAATTGCATAATTTTTACCGTCTTTAAGAGCTACAATATCTGGATGTGATTTGCTTGCACTTTTTGATATTTTGGCAATGTCTTCAAATCCCAATTCGAGAAGAAAATCCAATACGAGGATTTCAGCTAACAAGTCTAGCGTTGCTTGATCTGTAATAGATGGATTATTACTACTCCCTCGGTATTCATCCCGTAGAGATTCTATACCAGGTATAGACTGAATCCTATGTAGCTGCTGTTCCAATAATATCGGTTCAGGATCAAAGATTATAGAAATGACAGGAAAAGAAAGGATTCCTTTTTGTCTCAACCTGGGCCTAATCAAATGACTAAAAAAGTGTTTTGTTAAAGGAAAACACAAAAGTCTTTGCCGTAGTAATGCTTCAAATTCACCAGGGTTATCTATTATTGTCTGAATAGCTTCTGTACATTCCTGTGGCACTTTCCCTCCGCAAGACGTAAGTAGCCGAAAATCGTTCTTAATATCGGTCCCCATAATGGCCTTACGAATGATTTCAATTGTGATTTTCGGATCTGTTTCGCTTGTCAGCATTTCTCTTGTTTTCTCCCAATGTGAAGACTAATCTCCTGGACTTTGTTTCTGATATACCAACAAGAAATGTTGTTTCTACTCCGCTGCATTCTGAAGTCGTGATATAAGTTTTTGTGCCCGTTGCGCGTTGGGACTACCGATTTGCGTCCAGATACGCGCCGCCTCCTGCGCTAGTGATATTGCTTGTGTATAATTATCTTGTTCTGTGTACAGTATTGCCATATTAAATGACTGCCACGCTACCCCTTCCACGTCACCAATCTCACGGCTGATGGTAAGTGCCTGAGAATAAAGACCAATCGCGATCTTCGCATCACCTAAGGAGAAATATGTATTTCCCAGGTTCCCTAGAGTAATTCCTTCGCCATAGCGATTACCGGTCTCGCGAGCAACCCTAAGCCGCAGCTCATAGTATTCAATGGCACGGCGCATATCCTTCATCTCAGCATAGGCACGCCCCAGGTTACCTAAAGCTGTACCTTCTCCATCCCGATCCCCAATCTCTTGAGCTATTGCCCGATGCTGTTCGTATAACTCAATAGCACGAGGAAAATCCCCAAGGTCTGTATAGATCAACCCCAGGCTGCCCAAAGCTGTGCCCTCCCCACTTCTATCTCCAATCTCACGGGCAATCGTCAATGCCTCATTATGATAATCAATAGCACGTTGCTTGTTGCCCAAGTGCCAATAGACCAATCCTAGGTTGCCTAACGCTCCTTCTTCTATACGTCGATCGCCAATCTCGAGTGCAATTGCTAGAGCCTGTTCGTAGAATTCAATGGCGTGTGGCCAACTTCCCAATCCCTGGTAGATAGTCCCCAAGTTGCTTAGCGTTTCACATATTCTGCGCTGGTCCTTGATCTCATAGGCAATCGCCAACGCCTGCTCTAGGTATTCGAGCGCCCGCCGCGCATCACCCAGTCGGCGGTAGGCATCCCCCAGGTTGTTCAGGGCCGCTCCTTCTCCATCCTGGTTACCAATCTCGCGGGCAATTTCAAGGCATTGCTCGTAATAGCCAATGGTGCGTCGTACGTCTCCCAGACATGCATAGGCCAGCCCCAGATTACTCAGAGCTGCACCCTCCAACGCCTGCTCGCCCTCTGCTTGCCCCACCGCTGCAGCCCGCTCGAAGTAGCTCACTGCCACCTCCGCCTTGCCAATATCCAGGTAGCTACCACCGATTGTGTTGTATGACCAGCCCACTGCTACCCGTTCCTCGTGACTTAACGTCATTGTATCAGCCGATGGGGGAGCGGATTCGCCCGTCACAGCAGCATACGCGTTCCTCAAAACAAATTCGACGTTGTCCCATTCCAGATAACGGCTCGCAGGCGCAAATGCAAGGCATCGCGCAAGTAGGTAGCGCACCGGCGCGGGTATAGTCTCAGGTAGCGGACGCAAATCGCCGGTACAGTGTGCGCGTGCCCAGTCGTCCGGATTGTCACCGGTTGCTGCAGTATATCCGGTAAGCATCTCGTAGAGGATACAGCCGAGGGCGTACACATCGGTATACACGCCTACAGGCTGGCCTGTCCATTGCTCCGGGGCCATATACAACGGCGTGCCGACTGCGCCGTGAGTCAACTGCGTGTGACGTATAGCAGAGGCTTCTTGCTTCGCACCGCCTACATTTTGGCGCTTGCTTCTCGCCTCTTGTATCACGCTCGCCAACCCGAAATCGGTCACACGCAGCCGGTTGATCGTCGTACCCGGCAGATGATCCGCACCCACCAGCACGTTCTCCGGCTTAAGGTCGCGGTGGACGAAGCCGGGGATGCGGGCGACAGCGTGCCGCATTCCTCGTGCGACTTGTAACGTAAACAGAAGTGCAGTTTCCACCGGCAACGGACGCCCCGGAATCAGCCAGGAGCGTAGCGAGGCATCGGGACAATTTTGCTCTCTGGCGATTAGTTCCAAGGCCAAGTACACTTCAAGCCCATCCTCAGTACGTACTACCTGATAGCAGCGCACGATGTGGGGGTGCATGCCTAAGTCAACCCAGTGCGTACCCTCACGCAGGAAGCGGTCTCGTGCGGCGCGGTTGGGCAGGTATTCTGGCCTGAAAGTTTTGAGTGCCACGGGCCGATCTTGCTCGTGGTCAAGGCAGATGTAGACAATCCCCATCCCACCCATCATCGGGCGGCTGGCGACTTCGTAACGGCCGGCAATCAGAGTTCCAGGTGCGTGGACTTTCATCGTTGGCTCTCCTTATGCCTTGATGAGTTGTTTTAGCCGCGCCAGGTGTTGTGCAAAGGTGGTTCTCCTTGCAAACTCGTCACTTTGCGAGAGCAAAAAGTCTACCTCACAACCATCTTGAGTTTAGCACAATCTGAGGAAGCAGGCAATTGTCTTTGGCATCCCGGCATTCCTGTAGCATATTGCTCTATCCACAGCGAAAACTTGCTCCTATCATGCCTCGATCACCCGCACCGCGCCGCCAACGTTGAGAAAACACAGCGCCGGGCGCGGGCGCACACCGAGTAGCCGCTCAGCGGCATCGAGGTAGCGCGTCACCTGTGCCCGGTAATCCGTGCTGTCGAGCAACGCGGTCAGCGCCGCTTGATCGGTGACGTGATCGGTCTTGAATTCCACGAGCGTCCATTGCCCGCCGTCACAGAACAGCGCGTCGAGTGTGCCGCGCTCTAGTGCGCCGTCCGGCGTCGCCAGCGTGTAGGGGACTTCGTGGAGACGGTGTGCGGCGCTGTCCATTGCGGCGTACAGGTCGGTGGCCTGGAAGCGTGTCAGCATCCGCGCGGCGCGCTGGACAGCGTTACGCAGTTCGGCGGCGTCGGTGATGCCGCGCCCGCGCGCCTCCGCCTCAGCCCAACGCGCGAAGACGACGCCATCGGGGAAGAGCCACTGTTCCAGCGCACCGTGGACCAGCGTCCCGACCACCCAGGCCGGGGCAGAAGGCCGGGCTTTCTCCGGAACCACACGCCATACCCGGCGGGGCGGATCGCGGTGCGCGGCCTCGGTGTCATCATCGGTGGTGGAGGGTGGGGGAATCAGGGGAGCGAGCAGCGGCAAGGTCTCCGGCAAGGTTGCTTGCGCGGGCGGCGCGGTGAATACGCCCGCCGCAGCAATCTCCGCGTTGCCCTCGTAGAGGAAGCAGCTCACGGCTTGCGTTTCGGCAGACAATGTCACGTACTGGGTTGCCTCCCCCTCAGGATCACACGCCGGCGCGGAGGCGCTGAGGTGCAGCGCCGTCTCCAGCCGTTCCAGCCAGCCGCCAAGACCCAGCCCATCCTTGCGCGCGCTCGCCGTTCCACTGAGGATGAGCATATCCTGCGCCCGCGTCGCGGCGACGTACAACAGCCGGTCGGATTCCGCCGTTTCTTGGTCCGCCGCGGCTTGCTGCGCCAGACGATAAGCCAGCGAGGTGGCGGCAGGGGCTTCGTCTTCGCCGGTGCTTTTCAATGGCGGGACGACGCCCAGCAGCGGGTCTACCACGGCTCCACGCCCGCCACGCGCAGCTTTTCCGGCGTCGCCGATGACGATGACGGGAAATTCCAGTCCTTTGGCCGCGTGGACGGTCATCAGTTGTACCGCGCCTACACTCAAGGTGTGCGCCTCGCCTTCGCGCGTGCCCGCGTCGCGCAGTTGCGTCACGTAGTCCAGGAATTCACCGACGCTGACGATGTCGCTGCTGTGCGCGTCCGCCAGCAGTTTGGCGAGGTTGCCCGCGCCCCGCGCTTGTCCCGCGCGCAGCAACGCCGCGCGGTAGTGCGTTGCGTCTAGGAAATCCTTGAGGAGCGCAGCCACCGTCACCCGCCCCGCCATCACGTGTAGACGTCGGATGATGGCGACGGCCTCCGCCGCGCACGGGGCTTCGTTCGCCAAAGAATCTAACGCTGTGCTGTTGAGCACCGTCCACAATGAAGGTGCTTCTTGCGCTTTGCGTTCCTCGGTCAGACGGTACAGCGCTAGGTCGGAGAGGCCACACGCCGGAGAGCGTAACAGGCCTGCCAGGGCCAGATCGTCGGTGGGATCGGCCAGGACGGTCAGCGCGTTGAGGACATCGCGCACTTCCGGGCGCTCGTAGAAGCCGCGCCCGGCCACGGTGAGGAAGGGGATGCCGGCGTGTTCCAGCGCGTTCTCGTAGTTGGCGAAGGAGGTCGAGGCGCGGCAGAGAATGGCGATGTCGCCATAGTCCAGCGGGCGGGTGTGGGCCTGCCCGGTGTCGGGATCGCGGGCCTCAAGTTGTATCTGGCTGCTTTCCACCAACGCTGCCAGCCGCGTCGCTAACGCTTCCGCCGCCTTGTCAAGTGCACCGCCGGCTTTGCTGCCCACGCCCAGGTACAGTTCGACGAAGGGCGGCGTCAGTCCAGCAGGAGGCGATTCGCGGAAGTGCGTGAGCGCGCCGAACGGCTCAACGTAGGGCCGCGCCGGATCTTCGTCCACGCCGAGCACCGGTTGCAGCAGGGCGTTGAGGGCAGCAATGAGATTGCCGTGCGCGCGGTACGAGGTATCCAGGGTGAATGCCTCGCCCTGGTCAGCGATTTCCCGGCGGGCGGCGCGGAACACGGTGACGTCCGCGCCGCGGAAGCGGTAGATGGACTGCTTGCCGTCGCCGACGATGAACAGCTTGCCCGCGTCGCCGTTGAGCAGGGCCAGCAAATCGCGCTGGCGGGCGTTGGTGTCCTGGAATTCGTCCACCAGCAGCGCGCGCACTTCGGCTTGCCAGCGCGCGCAGGCGGCCGGATGGTCGCGCAGCAGCGCCAGCGCCCCGGCTTCCAGGTCGTCGAAGTCGAGGGCGCGGCGGTCTTCCTTGAGACGCGTGTAGGCGGCCAGCGCGTAGTCGTACAGGCGCAGCAGTTCCGGAAGGATGGCCTGCGCCAGGGTTTGATCCAGCGCCAGGTCAACGCCGTCTCCGACCAGCGGCTTGAGGGTTTCGTCGTAGCGGGTTTGCAGTGCCTTGATGGTGACCTTGGGATTGGCGGGCGCCCAGTTGGCTTGCCGTCCGACTTGCTTCATCGCGCCACGCAACGGTGCAAGGTGGGCGGATACCGTCGTCCAATCGTCCGCCGCGCGCGCTGCCGTGATGACGTCCCAGAGACGCAACAATTCATCCAATGGCGCGGCCAGGTTATCGCCGGCGGCTTCCGCGCGGGCCAGCGTCCCGTCCGCGCGCAGAGCCAGCAGATCAGCGAAGTCCGCCTGCACCGCAGCGTCTTCCACGAAAGCGCGGAGCGGGGCGAGTAGGTGTGGTCTCCACACGGCCCACAGGTCGGCCGGGCGAGGCAGCGCGGCGATGTCCAGCCGTTGCTTGAGCAGTTGGGTCAGCAGCCGTGGCAGTTCCCATTCGCCGAAGTCGGCGAACAAACGCGCGGCTTGCGGGTCGTCGGCGGCCCAGGCCAGCGCCGCTTCGACGGCCTGCGCCAGGAGCAGCGCGGCCTGGCCTTCGTCCAGTGTCTCGAAGCGCGGGTCGATGGCGGCCTCGGCGGGATGGTTACGCAGCAGTTCCCCGCACAGGCTGTGGATAGTGCCGATGCGCGCGGCGTCCAGGGCCTCGTAGAGCCGCTGCCAACGGGCGCGTTCCTCGTCAGTCAGTTGCCCCGCATCCAGATAGCGCCGCACCTCCTGGCGCACGCGGTTGCGCATCTCTCGCGCGGCTTTCTTGGTGAAGGTGATGGCGACGACGGAGCGCAGCGGCAGATCGTCCAGCAGCAGGGAAAGATAACGAGCCACGAGCGTGCGCGTCTTGCCCGTCCCCGCCCCGGCCGTCACCGCCACGTCCGTACCCCGCTTGAGGATCGGCGGCGTCTGCTCCTCACTGGGATTCATTTGAATGAGCAAAGGATGCAGGGGGCAGGATGCAGGATGCAAGATGCAGGACGCAGGATGCAAGATGCGGGACGCAGGGGACTCGTTACTTGTTACTCGTTTCTCGTTACTCATTTCTTTCTTCTTGCCTCTTGCCTCTTGCTTCTTTTCTCACCATTGTTTGGGCTGATAGTGCCAGCAGAAGGACGCTGCCGGGCAGTAGGCGGGACAGCCGCCGCCGGGTGGGGTGGGGACGAAGTGGCCCTGACGCGCGCCGTGCACGGCTTCCCAGGCGTGAGTGACGACGGTCTGCATCGCGCCCGCCGGACCGAACAGGTTCTCTTCTTTGTCCGCGAACTTCGCCAGGGTGAAGCTGCTGGCCTCGGCGGCCTGGATGTGCCAGTAGAAGCCATCGGTGACATTACCCAGGTCTAGCGCCTCCTGCGCAGCCAGGGCGTAGAGCGGGAGTTGCAGCTTCTTGCCTTTTTTGACGTTGGTGACGGTAAAACTACCCTTCCCGCCGGTCTTGTAGTCGATGATGCGTACGCGCCCGTCCGGCGCGCGGTCCACCCGGTCGATCAGGCCGCGCACCTGGAATCTATCGGCCCCGTCACGGATGACCAACGGGGGCTGGCCTTCCAATCCAAACTGCGCCTCGTAGGCGTAAGGGACGAAATTCTCCCGCAGCGCATCCAACGCAATCAGCGAACGACGCACGTTCTCGATGATCTCATCGCGGGTCCGCGCCCACCACGCGGTCGGGCGGAATTGCTGCTCGGTGGGGGCGGCATCCAATATGGGCGCGGCGACTTCAGGCAATGCGGCCAATAGTTGCGCCAGATCGGTGGAGTCGGTGACGGCCTGGTAGAGCTGCTCGAAGATGTGATGGTAAAGGGTGCCCAACTGCGCCGCATCCAGCCCTTCGACGGGGCGGGCGCGCGGTTCCAACGCCAGGACGCTGCCCACGAAGAAGCGGAAGGGGCACTCGCGGTAGCTTTCCAGACGACTGGCGCTCCATCCGCGTGCCAGGCCGAAGCGTTGGGCGAAGATATCGCTGGTGGAGGTCAAATCGCCGTCGAAAAGCCCTGGTGTGATTGTGCCCAGGCGCTGGGTCAATACGCGCGTTGCCCGTTCCAGTACGATGTGATACGCTGGTTGGCGTTGCGTCAACGCTTCCCACGTCGTTGTATCTCCCTGGGCACTCAGGCCCAAGAGCAATTCCTCCCACGAGGCGGCTTCGTCCGGTGTGGGGTAGCTGTGACTGGTCAGGTGTAACGGCGTCACGGCCACACGGCGGCGCACTTCGTCCCAATAGGGCGATGCCTGCCACGGCGCGCCGTTGTCGGCGATGCGCGGGCGGGTGAGCAGCAGCGCCGCGCGCGGGCGGGCGATGGCTTCGTAGAAGTACTCGGCTTCAGAACTGTCGGGCGAGGGTGAGAGCGACAGGCCAAAGTCGTCGCGCAAAGTACGCCGGTCGGCGTCGCGCAGGAAAGGGTCTTCGGCCAGCGCCGCCGGGAACTCGCCCTCGGCCAGTCCCAGCACGGCGACAGTGTGGAAGGGCACGCCGCGCGCCTGGGTCACGTCGGCCACCAGCAGCGCCTCGCGGTCGGTGGGCAGCGGCAGGCGATAGGTTGCGGCGTCCACTGCGCCTTCGAGGTCGGTCCAGAACGCAGGGAACGGCGCGGGAGCGCAGGCTACGGCCTCGTCGGCCCACACCAGGCCACGTAGAATGTCTTTGAACGCGTCAAGCGCGGCCCGGTCACGTTCCACTAATTCTGACGGGCCGGCGTCTACGCGCCGCACTACGCCCAGATCGTCTGGTGATGTGGCTTCGTCCTCAGGCGGCGCATCGTCGCCAATGAGGGACTCGATCCACGCCACGAACGTCCGGCAAGGGTGTGGGCCTTGCGGCGGAGTGATGCGCTGCACAAAGCAGTGGAATGTCGCGGCCAACGCCTCTGCCGCCGCTCCGGTGGGGACGGTCAGGGGGATATCGACATCGGCTTGTTCCTCGTCCAGAACGTCGCGCGGCCCGGTGTTGATCGCCAGGGCGAAGGCTTCTTCCCATTGCGCCAGTCCGGCCACCACGCGCCCCCACCGCGCTAGGCGATCCAGGCTCTCGGCAGCCTCCGGGGTGATGCCGCAGGCAGTCCACTCGAAGTAGGGAGAGCGCCAGGCTTCCAATGTCAAACGCCAGGGGAAGGCACTGCTGGCTTCGTCAGGCAGCGCCAGGCGCAACAAATCGAGCAAGGCCGCGACCGCCGGGTTCGTCCGCAGCGGCAGGCCATCGAGGATGTGGACGGGCACGCCGAACTCGTCCGCCGTTTGCTGGATGAAGGGGCGGTATGGCTCGATGTCGCGGGCCAGCAGCGCCGCGTCGCTCAGGCGCAGGCGCTCGCGGACGACACGCGTCTTGAGCCACCGCAGTGCGGCGCGCACTTCGGCCTCGCGGTCGGGCGCGGCGATTAGCTTGACGGCGTCGCTGGCGGGACGTTGCACCGTATCGGCGGTGAACAGCGTGGCTTCCAGGTGCGCCAACGCGGGCACGCGCGGATCGGGTGTCACGCGGGCGGGCAAGGGTTCTGCTGTGATGCCCAGGGCAGTTTCCAGGCGGCGGCGCGTGCGGTCGAAGCGATGCTGGATCAACGCGCGCCCATCGTCGCCGGGGCTGCCGGTGAGGGTGATGACCAGTTCGCCCACACGCCCGGCCAGGTGTTGTAGTACGTCCACCTGCACCGAGGTCAGGTCGTCGAAGCCATCGACAAAGAGATGTGACCAGTTGCGCCCCACGTCAGGGTGCCGGGCGAGGGCTTCCGCCGTCAGCCAGCCTAACCCGGCGAAGTCGGCCCAGCCTTCGTGTTGCAGGCGCTCCTGGTAGGCGGTGTAGAGCCGCGCCAGTTCCAGCAGGCGCGGTTCGCCGCCCATCGCTTCGACGGCCTGGGTGAAGGCATCAGGAGGGACGCCGCCGGCTTTGAGTTCACGGACAAAGCCTTGAACGACCTGCGCGAAGCCGGGCCGGTTGCGGAGTGGGGCATAGTGCTGCAGCGGGGCCTCGGTGATGAGCGCGCGCAGCAGGCGGTACTGGATCGGTTCGGTGAGCAAGACGTAGACTTCCCCGGCAGCGCGGAGGATCTCACGGTAGAGCGTGTCGAACGTCCCCACTCGTACGCCGAGCGCGCCGCCGGTCTCGGCCAGACGGCGCTGCCATGCGCGCACCTGAAGCTGCGCGGGCACGACGACGTGCGGCATGGCCGTCAACCCGGCGCTCAGGGTGCTGGCCTGGGCGACCAGGTAGGTGGTCTTCCCGCTGGCAGCGGGGGCGAGGTAGAGGTGGGTGGGCATCAGGTATTCAATCCTCCGAAATGGGTAGGTAGGCTTGTCGGCAGCCCCCGCCACAATTCCCCGCCGACTCGTGTGCGCATCCCCAACACTCCATGCCTAATTCGTTTATTCGTTCCCACAATTCGTTGTCGGCATCCCACGCATCCCCAACACCCCAGGCCGAATTCGTTCATTCGTTAGTTATTCGTGACTGGCGCTTCCGGCAAATTGGGGGCACGTCGCGCGGTAGAGTGCATCGGCAAAGCGTTGCGGCTTTCCCCCAAGAGGCAAGCTTAATATTGAGAACGCAATACTGCTACTCGCCCATAGGCAAGTTAGCACAAGTCTTTTGGTAAACCACATCCTTACCTAAGTAATTGTCCCACTCAGTCTGGGATAAATTGCGTGTGACACGACTACAAGCTAATTCCAACAATTCCTCGATATCCAGAGTATATATGGATACTGAATTATCATCGCCTGCAGTCGCTAGATGTTTGCCATCCGGACTGATAGCGATACTAAGAACACGATCCGTATGGTTCACAAGTGTAATCCGAGTGATCCCTGAAACTAAATCCCATACTTTGGCAGTCTTATCCCAACTTGCGGTCACTAAGTACTGCCCATCTGGAGTAAATTCAACATCAGATACGGTATCATTGTGTCCCAAAAAGGTAAGTAACTCCATACCAGTATTACTATCCCACAACTTGACAGTTTTATCTGCACTAGCAGTAGCCAAGTAATTTCCATCTGGGCTAAAAGCAACGCTAAGAACACGATCAGTATGAGTGGAGAGAGTCAAAAGCTCCTGACCTGAAACAGCATTCCATACTTTTGCTGTTCCATCATCACTTGCTGTAGCCAATTTAGTTCCATCAGAACTAAACACAACGCTTTGAATCCAATCATTATGAGCGGTAAAATCAAGAGTGCTCTGACCAAGAGGCACATTCCACACTTTCACTATCCTAAAACTAGATGTTGCAAGACGTTCAGCACCTGGGCTAAAAGAGACACCCCAAACTCGTCCTGGATACCCGCGAAGAGTTAGTAGCTCTTGGCCAGAAACAGCATTCCAGATTTTTACGGTTGAATCTCCGCTAGCAGTAGCAATATACACGCCATTTGGGCTAAAAGTGACACCTCTAACAGTGTTAACATGGCTAGAAAGAGTTAACAATGCTTGACTTGAGATTGTTTCCCATATCTTGACTGTTCCATCATGACTGGCGGTTGCAAGATATTTTCCATCTGGACTAAAAGCAATATCCCATATTCTACCAGTATGACCAACAAGCTTAAGTAATTCATAGGTGCTGGAAATGTTCCATATTTTGACTATTCCATTTTGGCTAACGGTGACCAAATGCTCTCCATGCGGACTAAATGCTATGCTAGAAATAGGTCCAGCATTTCCGGGAAGAGTAAGCAAACTCTGTCCAGAAATTGCATCCCATACTTTAACAGTACCATCGTCACTAGCTGTAGCTAGTTGATTATTATCCGAGTTAACGGTAGCAACCTGTTGAACCCAATTGGTGTGACCGTACAGGGTATATAGTTCTTGACCAGAGGTGACATCCCATATTTTGGCTGTTCTATCAAAACTCGTTGTAACCAATTGCCTGCCGTTCGATATAAATATCACATCTGACACTTGTCCGATATGTCCGGAAAGGGTGAATAATTTCTTTCCGGAAAAAGCATCCCATATTATTGCCGTCCCATCGCGGCTAGCAGTGGCGATATATTTACCATCTGGGCTAATAGCTACCCCGAGAACCCAATCAGTATGACCTTCAAGAGTCAGTAGCTCTTGTCCAGAAAACACATCCCAAATTTTGGCTGTTTTATCTTCATCTGCTGCAATTATAAGAGTGCCTTCTGTATTGAATGTAACATCCAACAATCTTCCTGCATTACCATCAATATCAATCAGTTTATTACCATTCAACACATCATAGATTTTTATTTTCCCGTCATAGCTGGCAGTAACCAATTGGCTACCATCTTGACTAAAAGCAATACTTGAAATCGCGTCCGAGTGTGCTGATACAGATAATACCTCCTGTTTGGAGATAAAATCCCATACCTTAAATACTCCATTCCGCCCAGCAAAAGCAACAAGTTCTCCATTTGGACTAAATGCGACCTTCCAAGCAGTGTCAGTATAGTCAAGCAAGTTATACTCTACACGTACCATCGATATAGCTTGGTGCAACACATCTTCTGCTTCAAATACAATAGTCCCATCTTGAGAATATGTTATTAAAACTGCCTCTACTGCTAGTAAGACACTGCGCTCAGGGTCTATGCTTAGTTGCGTACGTGCAAGCAAAGCAAGGCGGCGCGCGTTTGACAAACGTAGCGACTCTTCAGCTCTACGTTTTTCCATTTCGACAGCTATTAAAGAATTTTCAGCTCGCTCCTTTTGGGTCTCGGCTTCAATAAGTGCTTCATTTGCAAGTTTGCGAGCTTCTTGTTCGGCCAATGCAATGGCTTCAGTTGTGGATTTAGCGGATATAACAGATGCTAATGCATCATCAGCGGCTTTGCGAGCTTCTCGTTCAGAAACAGCAATGGCTTCAACGGTGCCTCTTGCGTCTTCTGCCTCAATACGACGCAGTTCAGCAGTGAGCTTTGCATCTTCAGCATTCCGCATCTGCTCCCAAGCTAAAAAGGCCAGGAGCAGCGCCACCACAAACGCCAGCGTCGCCCCCAGTGCCAGCCAGCGGATGCGGCGGGATTGTTGTTGCTCGCGCCTAGCTCGCGCCTCCGCCTCGCGGCAGGCATTCAGGAAGTCGCACTCGCTCGGGGTCAGGTCGTCGTCATAGCACGCGACCCATGCTTCCGCCTCCGCCAGCGCGTCGCCGCTCAGGAGCAGGCCGGCGGGGCGTTTCTGCTCGTCCCACAACGTGGCCTGGCGCTGCAAGAGGCTCAAGTGTTCGGCGAACCATTCGGCGTTGTCGGCTTGCAGTGGCTCTACCAGACGGTCGTGCGCCAGTTCGTACCAGGTCGTGCCCGCGCGCTGTTCGGCCCGCACTAAGTGGACGCCCACCACCCGCTCAATGGCAGCGTTTTCCAGCCCGCCGCTGGACTCTGGCCCGCGCGCCACCACATGCCGGCAGCCCTGCGCGGTGATCAGTTGCCGCGCCACCCACTCGCGGATGGCGCGCTCGGCCACGCCCGTCTCCGCCGCGATGCGCGCGACGCTTTGCGCGTAGTAGTCGCGGAGGGCGCGGTTCACGTCGCCCAGGCCGGCCAGCGCGTCCACGCCGATGTGCTCCGCGCCCGGTGGCAGCGATTCCCACAGGCGGTAGGCCACCACCTGCAACTGCACCGGCTCCACCGCCGGCCCCAGCGCGGAGACCGTGCTCCCGTCCAATTGCTGCACCTGCACCCGCCGCAGGTCATCCACCAGATGCCGTGCCGCGTCGTCGTCGAAGGGAACACCGGCCGCGTGCGCCGGGGCTTGCAACGCCAGCCGCGCGGCGGATTCATCCAACAATTCCAGGCGAAAGCGTGCCCGCAGGCGATCCGGCAGCATCGCGCTGAAGGAATCCAGATAGGCCAGGTATTCCTCGCGCATCGCCAGCAGCAGGCCCAGGTGTGGGAAGGCCTCAAGCGCGTCCTGAAGCTGCGCGAAGAAGTCCTCGCGCGCCGCCGACCGGCTGGCTTGCTGTGTGAACAGCTCCTCGAACTGGTCGAGCACCAGCAACCGCGCCCCTGATGCCACATCTAGGGCGAGGGGAGAGCCGGGCGACAGGCCCTCACGTAAGGACATCTTCAGCAGGATTTCTAGCGCGACCGTTTCATCCGCCAGACTGGACAGCAGATTGAAGATGAAAGGATTGGTGGCCTCGGCGGGCGCGCTGCCGCCCACGCGGGCGACAGGCAACGCGGTCATCCGGCGGTGTTGCAAGGCGGGGATCAGACCGGCGTTGATGAGCGACGTCTTGCCCGCGCCGGAAGAGGCATACAGCAACACGGCGCGCTGTGCCACCACCAGGTCGGCCAGTTGGCGGATTTCCGTGTCGCGCCCGTAGAAATTGGCCCGGTCGGCAGCTTCGAATGCGCGTGGGCCGACGTAGGGGTTATGAATTACGAATTGCGAATTACGAATGACGAATGGCTCACGATCAGATGTCATCTTTCACCTCATTACCCATCACCGTGTCTCCCGGAACCCCTGCCACCGTGCATACAAATCGGTCATAAACTGCTGCGAGCTGCCCCAGTAGACGTCAATGCGCGCGCTGGCGAAGTATTTCTGGAAGTAGCGGATGACTTCCTGTTCCTGCGCCGCGTCGGTGCGGGCGGTCTCAAGCTGCACCGCGACGTGCAGCATCCCCCACTTCTCCAGGTCGAGGTTGGTCAGTAGCCCGCGCATAATCACCTTGAGGTTGAGGTCTTCCAGGCGGTATCCCAGGAAGAGCAGCGTGGTCGAAGCCAGCGCGGCGTTGATGCTGGTGGGCAGCAGGTACTCGTAATCGCGCGCGATGCGGGCCAGGTAGTCCAGGTGGTCGTCCTCGGTCAGCACCAGCGAGAGTGGGTCGTCGTCCTGCCCGAAGAGGTGCAGCACCGCCGGCGACTCCGCTGCGGGGGGCGGATCGAGGCTCCAGTGCGGGCGAGATTCGCGCGTCTTGGTTTTCTCGCGCCAGGGGATGCTCATCCGGCGCGGGGGGCGTCCCGCCGCTTCCAGGGCCAGCGCCATCAACGGGTCAAAGTTGGTGGTCAGGTAGGTGGGCAGGCCAAGCGCGGCCAGTTGCGCGTGCGGATCGCGCCTCTCGGTAGACTGAAGTTGCTCGCGCCAGCCGGCCGAAGCGATTACCTCGGTCAGTCCCGCCCCGCGCGGGGGCGGTGGCAATTCCACGCGGATGCAGAAGCCCTCGACCAACAGGCGCAGCACCTCCCGGCGCAGGCGGCGATTGTCCACCGTCCCCACGAACTGGGCCACACGCGGCAAGGTCTCACAATCGGCAAAGGGGTAGTTGTAACTGCGGGCCAGCATTTGGGCCAACTCGTGGGTGGTGGGCAGCAGCCCCTCGGTCACGCCCGGTCCCAAGAACGGCGTGCAGAGGCCATCGGCGATGTTTTCGAGCAAGGTCTGCCAGAAGCTGCTGGCTTGCTCGCCCAGGATTTCACCGCGCTGCTCGAAGAGCTTGCCGGAACGCAGCCGGGAAAACACCACCGGCGTCGCAGCCTCCGTTGAGCCGGCGGTCAACAACGCGGCGCGCGCCTGATTGCTGGCCAGATCCACCCGCCCGTGCGTCGCCAACTGGCGATAAAATGCACGACTGAACTCCCGCGCCGCCGTGAGCGAGACATAGTCTTGCATCGCCACAATGGCCGGGACGCCGGCCTCCACCAGCCGGGGCGCGAGGCCGCGGAAGGCGTCGGCGCTGTCGCGGGTCGCGCTCTGGCAACTGGCGAGGAAGACTAGCCGCAGTCGCTCTGCGCCGTCGGGATCGCTATCGGCCAACTGGCGTTTCAGCATCGCGGCGAAGTCGGCGTCGGTCATGGGGGCTACCTGATTGTCGTCGTCGGTCAGGAAGAGTGCGGCCCCCTTCTCTTTGCGGTAGACGCCGTGGGCGATGAGGTGCAGCGCGTGATAGCCGCGCCGCAACTCCGCTTCGAACGTGGTGAGCGTACAGGGTGCGGGGAGGCGCGTCAATGTGACTTCCTGACTCGCTGTAACCTCACAGAGCGCGGCCCATTCCGCTTCTGCATCCAGCGGAGCTAACCCGTAGTCTGCCAAATTCTCCGGCGCGGCGATAGCGACCAGGAGTTTGAGAGGGCGGGTGAGGAGTGGCGTGCCCGGATGCCACATTCCAGCGAGATACCGGGAGAAGGGTGTGGCGTCGGTCGCGGCCAGGTCAAGGCCGGTCGCCGGGTCGCGCAAACTCTCCCAGGGGAGCGCGTGCAGTTCCGGCGCGGTGGCGTCAATCCGCAGGCGGATGCGGCGCTGCGGATGCTGTCCGCGCGCGTGTTCCCACGCCTCGCGCAGCGTCGCATCGGCAAACAGCCACGCGAACAGGGTGTCGTCATCCCCGGTGGGTAGTTCCGCACTGAGGAAGCCGCGCGGATACTGCAAGTCCGCGTTGAGCGTGATTTCCACGGGATAGCCTGCGTCCTGACGTTCCAGGATGCGGATTTCGAGGTCGGCATAAGGTTGTGTGTTTGTCATCGGGGCGTTCTCCTCATATATACACTTCACACCTGTACCTGATTGCGCCTATCGTTCTCAGCGTTTGCCCATAGTCTAGTGCAAAACGCCCAAACGCCAAATTCAATTGTATAATGTAGGCATTGGCTTAGTCCCCTATCAAATCACGAAAACAGTGGGCATCACGAATAATATCAAAGTCAATATCGCTCTGAGCCATCTCACGATAGGAAGGCAGCAAGGCAATCGCCTTCTTCAACCACTGACAAGCTGCAGATGGCTGTTGGTGTAGAGCATACAGGCAAGCCAGGTTGTAAGTAGGACTGGCCTGGGCGAGTGCGTCCCCGGCTGTGGATGCCCATTGCAGGGCCTGATGATAGCAGTCTATTGCTCGTTCTGGTTGTTCCAGATAGGCGCAGCAAACCCCCAGGTTGTTCAGCAATTCTCCGACATGTTGAGTTTCACCACGCTCCCGCGCCAATGCTATGGCTGGCTCATAATAGGCGGCAGCCTGGGCGAACTGTCCCTGGGTATAAGCAATGCTGCCCAATGCATCCAGATATGCAAGCTCGCTGCGCCGGTCGCCGATTTCACGGGCAATGACCAACGCTTGTTCGTAGTAGGGTCGGGCCAGCTCACCCTGTTCCAAGTCGTGATAGATGTGACCCAGGTTGCCTAACCAATCGCCCTCATTGCGCCGGTCGCCAGTCGCGCGGGTCAGGTTCAGTGCGGATTCTATGCAAGCAAGCGCCTGATCAACCTGCTCCAGACCGTAGTATGTGATGCCGAGGTTGCCCAGGAAGACGCTTTCACTGTGGGGATCGTCTAGCTCGCGGGTAATTTCAATGGCCTGCTTCAGGTTAGCCAGAGAAAGCTCAAGTTGTCCGGTCAGCCGGTAGGCAATGCCCAGATTGCCGGTGACCATTTCTTCCATGCGACGGTCGTCCAACTCACGGGCAATGACTTGCGCTCGGGCATAGTAATCCATTGCCTGCGGCGCTTGTTGCAATGTGCGATACACATTGCCTAGATTCACCAGCCGATGATACTCACCGTGCCGGTCGCCGATTTCTTGTGAGAGGGTCAAAGCCTCGGTGTAATGGATGATGGCCCGTTCCGCTTGTTCCAGGTCATCATAGGCCAACCCCAAGTTATCCAACCACGCGGCAGCGTTGCGCCGGTCGCCGATTTCTCGTGCAATGGTGAGGGCTTGTTGATGATAGGGAATCGCTTCAGCGGCGCGTCCTAAAGCGCGATAGGCAATGCCCAGATTGCCGAGCCAAGTGCCTTCTTTTTGCCGGTCCGCCGTTTCGCGGGCAATGGCGAGGGCCTGCTCAAGGTAGGGAATTGCCCGGTGAGCCTGACCTAAATCGCAGTAAATGATACCGAGGTTGCCCAACCAGGAACCTTCGCCACGCCGGTCGCCGATTTCGCAGGCCAATGTCAAAGCGTGCTCGTGATGTTCAATCGCCAACTGTGTCTGCCCCAGAGCGCTGTAAGCTGTTCCCAGGTTTCCCAACCAGGTGATTTCGTTGTGGCGGTCACTGAGTTCACGGGTAATAGCCGCCGCTTGTTGATAGTATTCAATGGCTTTTTGGGTTTGGCCCAGGTCGTTGTACGCCAGTCCCAGATTCCCCAAACAAGCGCCCTCGCTACGCCGGTCGCCGATTTCACGGGCAAGAAGCAGGGCTTGTTGATGATACGTGAGCGCCGTTTCTATCTGTCCCAGGGCATAGTAGGCGATACCAAGATTGCCCAGGTCGGTGGCTTCGTAACGCCGGTCGCCAATTTCACGAGCAATGGTGAGAGCTTGCTGATGATAGTCAATGGCTTGTTCTGCCTTGCCCAAGTCAAGCATTGCGCTGCCCAGGTTGCCCAAACAGGCGCTCTCATCTCGCCGGTTGCCGATTTCGCGGGCGATCTGGAGGGCTTGTTCGTAGTATTCCAGGGCTTTTGCTGCATAGCCCAATTCATTGTAAGCACTGCCGAGGCTGCCGAGATGGCTGCCGATTGCCCGGCGATCCGCCAAAGCCTGGGCTGCCGCCAGCGCCGGTTCGAGCCATTTGATCCGCTCATAAGGGGGCCGCCGCAGGTTGAGGCAATAGCCGCCAGAAACCGGATAGGCTGCACATAACTGCGCGGCAATTTCATCTTCAGCAGCATAGGCCGTGGCCCAGGTCTGGCCGGCCTGGATTTGAGGCCAAGCCTCGTGAAAAAGCATCAGTGCTTGGGGAATGGCGTCGCCGCCGGCCAGGTACAGCTCGTCGGCCTGACTAAGGACGGTCTCATAATAGGCTGCGTGACGGCGGTGAGTTTCTTGCAGGGAGGTCATAAGCTAGACTGATTCCTGTGGGTTGAGGCGGGCGCGGATCGCGGCGACGCGTTGGGCATCGCTTTCGGCGTCAGGTTGACCAATCTCGCGTTCGTAAGTGACAAGCTCATCCATCAAGTTCGCGGCGCGAGCCGGATCAGTTTCTTCATAGCAAAGCCCCAGATTCCAGGTTAGGAGCACTTGGGCATCCCGCGCGCCGATTTTCGAGAACAGGTCCAGGGCCTGATGATAGTATTCAATCGCTTTTTCTCTATTCCCTGAGTCGCGATAAATATTTCCCAAATTCCCCAAGTGATTTCCCGCGCCTGGCTGATCGCCAATCTCGTAGGCAATGCTCAGAGCTTGCGTATAGTATTCCACTGCTTGATTTTTCTGTCCCGAGGTGTGATAAACATTGCCCAAGTTACCCAAAACAGTTGCTTCAATAGCTCGGTCGCCAAGGTCACGAGCAATAGCTAAAACCTGATGATAACATTCGACGGCTTGCGTCATTTGCTGTAAATCACGATAGACATTCCCAAGATTACACAGAGCAATCCCTACACCCCGCTGGTCGCCTATCTCGCGAGTAATGGCAAGTGCTTGTGTGTGGTAATCAATGGCTTCTTCAGCCTGTCCCAATGTGTAATAGGCAAGTCCTAAATTACCTAAAGCATACCCTTCAATCTGCCGGTTGTCGATAGCACGGGCAATGGTCAATGCCTGGTGATACAAACGAATAACTGTCAAAGGATCACGCTGCGCGGCTGTTTTCGTGAGGTCTTGGTAGACGATGATCAAGTTGTGCAAGATGGTCTTTTGCAGGCGGGCGGCATCGATCACACGCGCGATACTCAAGGCTTGCAAATAGTGTTCAATAGCCTGTTCAACTTGTCCGGCTTGCCGGTACATACGCCCTAGATTGCTGAGATAGTTTCCTTTGTTGTACTGGTCCCCCATTTCGTCAGCAATAACCAAAGCTTGCCGGTAATATTCGATAGCTTCTTCTGTCTTACCGAGATCATCATAAGCATTTCCTAGATTGTTCAGCCAGATTCCCGCCCCGCGCTGGTCGCCAATTTCATAAGCAATATTGAGGGCTTGTTTGTAATGCGTAATGGCCTGCTCAACTTTACCTTGAGAATAGTAGTCATTCCCCAAGTTGCCCAAACAATCGCCTTCTCCAGGTCGGTCGCCAATTTCATCAGCGATTTGCAAGGCATGGCGGTGGTATTCAATAGCCTTTTCGATCTGCCCCAACGTGCGGTAGATGCATCCCAGGTTGTTTAAATCATTGTCTTCACTACGCTGATCGCCGATTTCGCGAGAAATTGCCAGAGACTGCTCGTAGCAATAGATAGCCGGCGGCAATTGTCCCAAGTCCACATAAGCATTGGCCAGGTTGCTCAAATTCTGGCTCTGCCCACGCCGGTCGCCAAGCTGACGATCAATGGCAAGTGCTTGCTCATGGTGTTTGATCGCGGTGTGGAAGTCGCCCTGATTGGCGTAGGTTATCCCTAAACTGTTGAGCGCGTTGCTTTCACCGGAGAGATCCCCCAATTCTTGAAAGATTTCCAGCGCTTGCTGATGATAATCAATGGCACAGCCTAGTTCACCGAGCGTGTGATAGGCCATTCCCAGGTTGCCAAGCACATTGCCTTCGCCGCGCCGGTTGCCTATTTCACGGTGGATCGTCAAAGTTTGCTCATAATATTCAATGGCGCGCGTCATCTGACCGCGCGCCGCATACGCCATCCCCAAGTTCCCTAATGCATTTCCCACACTCTCGCGGTTTTCAAGCTGGCGCGCGATGCTGAGATGTTGTTCATGATAGTCAATGGCGCGCTGCATATCGCCGAGTGCATAGTAGGCCATACCGAGGTTGCCTAAATGCATACTGGCGTAAACAGGGTTATTCAAGAGCTGCGCAGCGGTCAGCGCAGCTTCCAGCCACCGGATACGATCAGAGGGAGTTTGACGCAACTCCAGCAAAAGCGCCCCGGCGTTTGGATAGGTGCAACACAAAGTGGCAGCCGTATTGTCCGTCATTATGTGGGCCGCGGCCCAGGCCTGACCACACTCAATGTTGGCCTGTTCCTGGCTAAACAACGCTACCCCACGGGAAAGCGCCTCTCCGCCTTGTTGGTAGAGTTGGTGAGCCGCCAGCAAAATGCCTTTGTAATAGGCCGCGTGACGGCGCTGCGCCTCTTGAAGCGACGGCATCCGCTATGCCTCTGTACACAATGATCGCGCGTGCATCACCAGCAGCGCGTGCATCTGAAACCGTCCCGGAGCAGCCTCTCCCAGCGGTTCCAATAACCCCCGATCAACGAGGATGCGAGCAGTAGGTTTGGGATCATCCACCAGCCAGACAGCTTTCATCGCTTCCACATCAAAAGTGGCCGGCTTAGGCGCAAAAGCGCCCAGAAAAGCGTAACATTCGCGGGTGTGGTCATCCAGACAGTCAGTGCTCTTTTGCAAGAGTGCGGCAATCGTGGGCGTCGTTTCGTTGGCGAGGTCGGTGCGGTCGGCCGGCGCCTTGGCGGCAAGCAATTTCGCGCCCTCACGCAGTTCGGCAAGCAGGTCGGTGACTTCAAACCCATAACTGGCTTCGACGTTGAGCAGGTGGCCGGCAACTTGCAACGCCAGGGGCAGGCCCTCCAATTCGTGGATCAAATCGAGGGAGGATTCTGGGTGTTGGGCTACGACTTGCGGCGCGAGGATTCGCAGAAGTTCAAGGGCTTTTTCGTCGGTCAGCACCGGCAGGCAGTAGATAGCGTCGGGGGTAGGAGCCAAATCGTGCGCGACGCTATTCACGCGGGTGGTGATGAGCAGCGCGCAATTCTGTCCGCCGGCTTTGAAGGGCATGGCGTGCGCTGGTTCCCAGACATCATCCACAATGAGCAGCATCCGTTTATTGCGAAGCAAAGCGGCGAGTTGCGCTGAGGCCTCTTCCAACGTGCGGGCGCGCAGGATTTCGTCGGTGCCGAGTGCGCGGCCCCAGGCTGCCAGCTCGCTGAGTAGGCTGGGCGTCGGCCCTAGAGACGTCCACAGGATACCATCGGGGAAAGCCTGAGCTATGTCAGCATCGTGCGCCAGAGCAGCGGCAATGGTGGTTTTGCCGACGCCAGGCCAGCCCCGAATGGCGGTGAGGATTTGGAGCGCTGGCGTGGGCTGCGCACCAGGAAAGATGCCGAGTCGCACTTTGAGATCGTGCATCGCCTGTTCGCGGCCAATGATCAGAGAGGGCAAGGGTGGAAGCAGGGCTTGCAATGGTGAAGTGGGAGCGGTGTGGAAGTGAATGCCGCCTTCGATGTGGGCGTGATCGCCGATGACGCCGGCTTGAGTATTGGTTATGTTTGACATCGAGTGCCTCCAATAAAAGTACAGATCAGAAAGGTTTGGGTATGAGATATTCTTGATTCAGTTGCAACAACAAAGCTTCGACTTTCTCAACCTGGGCCGGGATGTCCAGTCGACGATAGTATTCTAGCGCTTCCGTGAGTCTTGATTGGGCGAGATCAACTTCACCAAGCTCTAGTTCAATGCGTGCCAACACATACAATGAATCAGCTATGGCGTCAGGGCGCTGCACCTGTCGCATTAGCGCCAAAGCCTCGTTGCCGAATTCTTGGGCTTGTCGTAGTTCTCCACGTCGCCAAGCTATATTGCCCAATACGCTCACCAGATTGGATACACGTTCCAAATCACCCACACGACGCGCGTCGGGCAGAATAGACATGCATAAACTCCATGCTTCGTCGAATTTGCCTATGTCTAGCAACACACTAGCCAGATTAGCTGTAGCAAAAAAGATATTCCTGGTGTCGGAGGTAACTATATCAAGAAAAGGATCATATCTTGCACTGGCGGGGTCTTCAGAATAACCGGCTTGATAGAATGCCAGAGTGTCACGTAGTAAACATTCTGCCGCCTTCAAATTCCCTTGTTCGTGGTATATCCGTCCCAGGTTGCGCTTGGTAAAAGCTATGCCGTATACATCGTCGAGACGAGTCATAATGTCTAGCGCTTCTTGCGTATATAATTTTGACAAATCCAAATCCCCACGATGTCGGTGCATCCAGGCAATAGGCCAGGTTGCGAAACGGGCATAACTCCATTCATCTCCGACCTCACGAGACAAATTTAGAGCTTTTTCCCCCAGAACCATGACCTCATTCCAATAACCACGTATCACCATAAAATCGGAAACTTTGTAAAAGATATCCATGCCGGTCTCGATAGGCCCATTTACCCAACACCATTCGACTACGGCCAGTAAATTCGGTAATTCTGGTTCAATCAAAGAATATCGTTCACTATTCCAGAATCCTCCATGCCCCTTAGCGAAATCTTGATAAAAGTTGACCATTGAGATCCAAACCGATCTTTCATATTCTGAGTCTTGATTCAGTTTGACTTTAGCAAAAGCGCGTGAAAGTGGGTGAACACTATAGCGGCGCAGATTTGCATCCAGCTCGTTTGTAGCATCCAACAGGGACATCTCTAGTAGCTGTTCCAAGGCATTATCCAGCGTGAAATGCCGTACATTGCTAATCATTTCAATAGCCTGACGGGAGGCTGATGTAGCAAATAGTGGCATTATTAACAGCACTCTCCGTGCCTCCGGCGCCAGCATTTCCCAAGAATGGGCAAAGATATGATCGAATATGTTACCCTGTGCCCCGTACAGAGCGGCTAACACAGTATCCAACGACTGTCCAGGCTGCTTAATCTGCCCCACAGCCCATTTGAGCGCCAGCGGCGCGCCGCCTGTGGCCTGGTAGAGCGGCAACAAAACTGCATCTTCGGCCTGCTCCAATGCTTGCATTCCGATCCGTCGGCCCTCAGTGCGGATTAGACTCAATGCTTCTGGCTCCTCTAACCCTTTGAGTGCGATTGTCCATGCTCGCTCAAGCTTGCGCTCTCGTGTCGTTACTAAGGCTTTGGAAGGCTCCGGTAAGTCCTGCAACAACTTTGCTACCGCCACATCGGTGATTGTCTCAAAATTATCCATCAAGAGCAGGTAAGCGCCAGAACGCAACAGCCTGACCACGCCCTCACGTTTTTCATCCAGTGGTTTCTGGGCAATACCGGGATAATCCAACGTGCGCGCCACTGCATCCAGTACCTCATCAAGTGTCAGATCACGATCGCGGGCGCTGGCCCAGATGACACCATCAAAACGCGCTGTATCAAGGCGCGATGAAATCTCAATGCCACCTTGCAGACATTCGTAGGCTACTTCCAGCGCCAACGAGGTTTTGCCTATGCCGCCGATCCCTTCGATGCTAACCAGGTACGAACGTGAACGCAGCGCCTCGTGGACGCGCGTTTTGTAGGCCTCCCGGCCCACAAACTCACCACGCCGTGGTAGGTTGTGTGGCAATCCACTACCTGGCGTTCCTGTCGCAGCAGATCGTATCTGCGTCTCCAGGCGAACTACGTCTTTACGTTTTTCTTCCAGTTCTAGCACCAGACGCGCCGGAATTGTTAGAGCTGTATATCCGGCAGCCTGTTCTTCAAGGATGGTCAGCGTCCGGCGAGCCATATTGAGGGCATCATGCAACTCTTGTCCAGTATCGCTCATTGTTTCCTTTCACCTCGGTACATAGAGGCTCACTCATCAATCCGTGTTTGGGCTTCATTTCTCAATCTTGGCTTCTAGTGCAGCCACCTCACGGCGTTTTTCTTCCAGTTCGATCTTCAAATGCACAGGAATGGTTAGCGCCGTGTAACCTGCAGCTTGCTCTTCTAGTATCGCCAGCGCACGATGGGCCATACGTAAAGTTGTAGCAGCGTCTCCCGATACTGTCTCTGCTGCTTTTGGCGTGGTAGCCCCGCTACCAAAATGGATACCGCCTTCAATGTGCGTGTTATCGCCGATCGCGCCGATCTGCCCGCCGTGGACGTGGATTTCGTACTTGGCGCCTAACGGTGTGGCCAGCGGCGTTGAACCGGTAACTGCAACCACAGCATTTTGCACGGCATTGGCCAGTTCCGCCAGCTCACGGTGACAGGAATCCCCGGCGGGGTACGGTCGGCGAGGACGTGCAGGACGAGGGCGAGGGCGTTGTTGCCGGCGTTGTCGCGCTGGTCGAGAAGCCCCTCGATGAAGGCCGTGACGCGCTTCCCGCGACTGGGGGTATTGTCAGGAATGTCGTCGCGCCAGGCGGCGATGCGCGCATCCACAAAGATGGCGCGCAGGCTGCTGTCGTTGTCGAAAGGACCGCAGCGTAACAGCGCCGCGCGCAGGCGTTGTTCTAATTCTGGAGATAGAGCTTCAGGCATAGAGACCTCCAAAGAGAAAGTGAACCAGGTGCAACGCACTCCTCAAGTGCGTTGCACCTGTGCGTGATCATTTCTTGTCGCCGAAGTGAATACCGCCAGTGATTTTAGCATTGTCGCCAATGACGCCAATTTCACTATTTTCAGCGTGGATAATGTACTTTTGCATCACCCGCTGGCTGATTTTGGGATCTACAGTGCGCACGGCAGCCTCTTCTGGCAGGGCATCAGCCTGGCTATCGAAGATTCCCAGGCTACTTGCGCCTTTATACAAAGCTACTGGGAAGGGGCCAACGTTCTTCAGGACAGTCAATTCTGGTTCTTGAGTGTGACCAAGTTTGTTGGCGGCCTCTTTGACTGCGGTATAGACGTGTTCGTAGAGTGAAAAGACACTGATGTAGCCGGCATTGTTGTTGATCAGCATCCCCTTACCGCTTAGCCCATCCACCACAGCCTGGGCGAAGAGAGATAATTTACCAGAGCCAATCCAGGATTTTTGCTCCGGCCGGGATGCGGTGATAAGGATACGCCCTTTGCCGCTGCCCAATATCGCGGCGGCCTCACCCTCCGGCAGGCCTATATCGCCGAAAGCTTTGACGGGTTCGGACATATCCAAGCTGGGCGAGAGTTCGCCGGAATGGCAGGCATTGAAGATCAGAAGCAGACGCTTAGCTGGAATCTTGCGCAACAGGGCGATCAGTTCCGCCGCACGAATACCGGAGCTCTTTTTGATATGATCTCCCACGATCTGAGTGTCGTGCGTCGTCAGGTAGTAGTCGCCATCCTCTCCATAATCCCCGTGCCCACAGTAGTAGAGCACAAAGGTATCTTCCGCTTTGAGGGCACCAGCAAACGAGTTCAGCGCGTCGACAATGCCCTGGCGCGCGGTCTGGTCGTCGTGTAGGAACGTGACGTGCTCCGGCGAATAGCCGCAAAACCGTGGATCGCACAGCACGGTTTTGAAAGCTTGAGCGTCTGTGACGGAAATAGGGATGTTGGCTGCAGGGATGTGCATGTAGCTACCTATGCCGATGATGAGTGCATGACCTTGCTTGAATAACATAAGTATACCTCCTGATTCTGCAAAATGGTTGTGGCTTTATTGCATTTATGGCTTGGGCAATTCCCGACCTGTTTGATGGCCGAAATGGACACCATCGGATACATCGCCTTCTCTACCGGCGATACCAATTTGGCTATTGGAAATATAGTAAGTATCACCGCTACGCCCATCGCGCTCCTGCCGCGTCTCCGGTGGTTCGACACCATCCAAGAGTTGCCGCACGCTGATAAATTCGGTAAGACCCGGTGGGGGGAAGGTTTGAACCCCTTCATGTTCCATATCCCTCAGCCAACGATAGGCTACCGGCGGAATTTCAGGATGTCCTGGTATGGGCACTTTCTCGATGGGTTGAAGATCTGCGAAAGAACTGTGGATGATCTCTAAGTGTTCACGAATGCGGGCGAGCAACTCGCGACGAACGGAACTGGAGCCGCGCATAGCAATGGTGATACGGTTAGTGACGAGATCTGCTATGACCAACGCTTCGGTCCCCTCACAAGCCAGCAGCATACCGGTACGCCAAACGAGACGTTCTTTGATGTGACGATGCATCCGTACAATGAGACGAGTAAGAATGCTGCTAGGCAACACAGGATAATGTATCTCGAAGCATGGCGTCCCATCCCAAGAATAGATATCCAGGATTTCTTTGGGTAATAAGTCAGGGATAAGATAAGTATAACGTTGGTCGGTGAGTTCATAACAGAGTTCAAATTTTTGCATCATATCTACAATGAACATCCGCTTTTCCGTATAGGCCTCGTCATCCAGAATGCGGACGAGCATATCCCAGGTTAAGATGCCTTGTTCTTCAAAAGGTAATTGAGTATTGAGAATGCGGTAGACGCCCTGTGTGACCCACTCCGGGTTGAGGATATTGGTGGTTTCCAGACATGGGTCAGGGAAATGCAAAACAACACCTAGGTCATGGAGAAACTCAAGAAGGATATTCTGGCTCTCGGGATGCGTCACGTTTTTTTCACAACACAGTCGGACATAGGTAGAGTGAGGAATGTAGTCGACGTCCATTCGTTCTAGATCAATTTTGACATCAAACCAGGTGTTGGGAAGTAGATCAGCGACAAGGGACATCCTAGAGATCTGACCGATGATAGCTTCCCGCAATGCGGCGATACCCGCACCAGTGGCACATGAGGTTTCAACAATTGCTTGGATAGTGAGATGCTTCACCTTTAGGCTATATTGACCAAGGTCTAGAGCATGTTGATCAGCCTTATTACCGACGATAATGATCGGGGAATCACCACCGAAGCTCCGAATGAGCGTGAGCCAATAGTCGAGGCGATTTTCGGCTTCACTGTAGCGGTTGTCTAATACCAACACATAGAGCGTGCGTTTGGTAAGAAAGAATCGATGTGTGGCGTGCATAATTTCCTGACCACCAAAATCCCAGATGTTGACGCGGATATTCCTCGCAATTTCTCCTGACACAGGAGAGGGCAGTCCGAGTTGCCAGTGACGGATAGCAATACCGGCGGTCTTGCCGCAGCGGGGGTCAAAGGCATTGTTGAGCAAACGATCAATGAGGGAGGTTTTGCCAACGCCGCCTTCACCAACAAAGACAAGTTTAACTTCGTTAAGAGGGCGTTTTTCCCCATCAGAGTAATCTAGGTGAATACGGATGATCGATTGTGGGGTCCGGTTTTTTTCCATAAGTTCGAAAGGAAGCTGAAGACTTGAGTTGCGGCTAAAGTCTAGGAATTGCAAAGCAGTCAACTGCTTAATCTCTGGTGGAAGGGTTGTCAGTTGGTTTTCGCTGACGCTAAGGGATTGCAAAGAAGTCAACCGAGCAATTTCTGTGGGAAGGGTTATCAGTTTATTTTTCCTAAGATCGAGGGATCGCAAGTTAATCAACTGACCAATTTCTACCGGGAGAGTTGCTAGCTGGTTTTCTCTAAGGTTAAGCGATTGTAATGCCTTCAACTGACCAATTTCTACAGGAAGAGTTTCCAATTGATTAAAACTGAGTTCAAGGAATTGCAAGGCGATCAAGTAACCAATCTCCGGTGAAAGGCTTGTCAGATGATTACTTCTGAGATTAAGGGATTGCAAGATGGTCAAGGAACCGATTGCTGGTGGGAGATCCGTCATTTTATTGTAGCTAAGGTCAAGGGATCGTAGGCTGAGCAATCGACTGACCTCCAGAGGGAAAGTTGCCAAGCGGTTGCCACTGAGGTCAAGGGAATGCAAGACAGTCAGTTGACTGATCTCTGTGGGGAGAGCCAATAAATGATTGATTTGGAGGTTAAGAGAATACAAGTTGGTCAAACAACCAATCTCCCGGGGAAGAGTCGTCAGAGAATTGTGTTTGAGATCGAGGGAGTGCAACGCAGTTAAGCGACCAATTTCTGGAGGAAGAAAAGTTAGTTGATTTCGTTCCCCAGGTCTATTCCAATCATAACCCAGGTTGAGTTCTTTCAGAGCAGTGAGGTTACCTATTTCCGCCGGAAGTTCTGTGAGGCCCTGATTGCTAAGATCGAGTTCAATCCACCGTTCGTTCGCCGCTTGGTTAATCCATTTTAATAATTCTACCCGTTTCATTCCTTTTTCTCCTTGCACAAGTTACCGAATCGCCGTGTGCTTCACTCAACTCTCCAACACTACACCATCCCACATATGAATTAAGCATAGACTTGAGTACGGTTTATACACCCTGTATGGGTGCCTGCCCAAAGTTGATACCACCATTCACTTGATGCTCGTCGCCAATGCCACCTATCTGTGTGCGATCATGAAAGTGGATTTCATATTTACTATCACGCTCCCTCCGTACCTCACGCAACTCTACGCCATCCAATAATTTTCCAACATTAATCATTTCGGTGATGCCTGGAGGGGGAAATTCTGTGAACCCTTTGCGCTCTAAGTCGCGCAGCCACTTATAATCTACTGGCTTGATCTCAGGATACCCTGGAACAGGAACTTTTTCTTCTGGGCGGAGATCAGCGATAGTGCTGTGGATATTGTCAAGTTCGTGCCGTATACGGGTGAGTAACTCGCGTCGACCAGAGCCAGGGCCACGAACAACGATGGTGATACGGTTAGCAACGAGATCGGCTTTTACCAGCGCCTCGTTACTGTCGCAGATCAGAAGGACGCCGGTGCGCCAGGTGGTGTGTTCTTTGATGAAACGGTGCATCCGCACAATAAGACGGGTGAGGATGCTGCCCGGCAACACCGGATAGTGAACTTCAAAGCGTAGTGCGTCATCCCATTTGCCGGTGTCCATCGCTTCTTTGGGCAGCAGGTCGGGAATGAGATAGGTGTTTGGGCGATCCGATAATTCATAGCAGAGTTCAAACTTCTGCATCACATCCGCGATGAACATACGCTTTTCCCAGTAGGATTCGTCATCCAGGATACGGGCGAGCATATCCCACGTGAGGATGCCCTGTTCCGTGAAGGGCAGGCGCGTGTTGAGGATGCGGTAGACGCCCTGTGTCACCCACTCCGGGTTGAGGATGTTGGTGGTTTCCAGGCGCGGGTCAGGGAAGTGAAAGACGACGCCGAGGTCGTGGAGGAAGCCCAGGAGCACGCGCTGGCTGTCGGGGGCATCCACGTTCTTTTCGCGGCAGAGGCGGATGTAGTCGGCGTATGGGATGTAGTCAACATCCATAGCTTCGAGTTTGGTTTTCACGTCGAACCAAGTGATGGTGATGGGATCGGTAACGTGGGGCATGGCGGCGATTTGCTGTGTGATGGCTTTTTGTAGAGCCGGAATACCCGCGCCGGTCACGCAGGATACATCGAGGATATCCTGCACGGTTAAGTGCTTCGCCAGCAGGCCGCGCCGGTCAAGGTCGAGGGTGTGTTGGTCGGTCTTGTTGCCAACGACAAGGATGGGGGAATCCCCGCCGAAGCTGCGGATAAGGGTGAGCCAGTAGTCGAGACGGTTCTCAGCTTCGCTGTAGCGGCTATCGAGCACCAGCACGTACAGCGTGCGCTTGGTCAGGAAGAATTGGTGCGTGGCGTGCATGATCTCCTGCCCGCCAAAGTCCCACACGTTCACCCTGATTTTAGATTTTTGATTTTCGATTTTGGAGTCCGCTGTGCCTTCCGACTGATCGCTGACCGCTGAAAGCTGACAGCTAACGTCCCATTTATGAATTTCGATACCCTCCGTCTTCCCCGCATTGGAATCGAACGTGTCGTGGAGCAGGCGGTTGACGAGCGAGGTTTTGCCAACACTGCCTTCGCCGACGAGGACGAGTTTGACTTCGTTTAGCGGGCGCTTTTGCCCAGCGAGGTAGTCAAGCCAGGCGCGGATGATAGTCTGGGCGTCCAGGGGGTTCTTCAGAATTTCGGGAGGGAGGGGGAAGCCGGGATTGCGACTGAGGTCAAGTTCCCGCAAGGTGGTCAATAGGCCGATCTCTGGCGGGAGGATTGTTAAACCGTTATTGCCGAGTTTAAGGGATTGCAACGCGATCAACCGGCCAATCTCCGGTGGGAGAATCGTGAGGCGGTTGTTAGCGAGATCAAGAGACTGCAAGGTGGTCAATTGACCGATCTCCGGCGGAAGAGCCGCGAGACGGTTGTTATCGAGATCAAGGGATTGCAAGGTGGTCAATTGGCCGATCTCCGGCGGGAGGGTCGTCAAGCCGTTGTGGCCGAGTTCAAGGGATTGCAAGGCGATCAAATGGCCAATCTCTGGTGGTAGAGCTGTGAGATGATTGGCGTCTAGGTCAAGTGACTGCAAGGTGGTCAATAGGCCGATCTCCGCCGGGAGGGTCATCAGGCCGTTGTGGTTGAGTCCAAGGGACTGCAAAGCGATCAGCTGGCTAACTTCGGGCGGAAGAACTGTCAGAGCGTTGGCAGCGAGTCCAAGAGACCGCAAATCGGTCAATCGGCCAATCTCCGGCGGGAGGGTCGTCAGGTCGTTGTCGCCGAGTTCAAGGGTCTGTAAAGCGCTCAACAGACTGATCTCCGGCGGGAGGGCTGCGAGTCGGTTGGCATCGAGGTTAAGGGACTGCAAGGCGGTCAACTGGCCAATCTCCGGGGGTAAGGTCGTCACACGATTTCCGCTGAGGTCAAGTTCCCGCAAGGCAGTCAACTGGCCTATCTTCAAGGGGAGGGCTATCAGGCTGTTACCACCGAGTCTCAAGGATTGCAGAGCGGTCAACTGGCCGACCTCCGGGGGAAGGACCGTGAGTCGATTCCTACTCAGGTCAAGTTTGCACAAGTTGGTCAATCGGCCAATCTCTGGGGGTAAGGTCGTGAGATGGTTGCGACGGAGACCAAGAGACTGCAAAGTAGCTAACTGGCCGAACTCCAGGGGAATGGTCTTCAGGTTGTTTTCCTCAAGGTTAAGTTCCCGTAAGGCAGTCAACTGACCAATCTCTGGGTGTAGAGCGGTTAGGTGGTTTCGACCGAGGTTAAGTTTCCGCAAGGCAGTCAACTGGCCAATCCCCGGGGGAAAAGTGCCCAGATTATTACCGTAGAGATCAAGGGTTTGCAAGGTAGTCAACTGGCAAATCTCTGGAGGAAGGGCTGTGAGGATGTTGAAGCGAAGCTCAAGGTTCGTCAAGGCGGCCAGTCGGCCGATCTCCGGCGGGAGAGATTTGAGGTAGTTTCCACTTAGGATAAGAGACTGCAAAGCGGCTAACTGACCGATCTCCGAGGGTAGGGTCCTGAATTCGTTGCTAAGGAGATCAATCTCCCGTAAGGCGATCAATCGACCAATCTCTGGGGGTAGGCCCATAAGATTACTGTAACGAAGGTTGAGGGACTGCAACGCGGTCAACCGACCAATCTCTGGGGGGAGATCTGTCAGATTGTTTTCACTGAGGTCAAGGACCTGCAAAGTGGTCAACTGGCCAATCTCTGAGGGAAGAGTTGTAAGGTGATTGCGCTCGCCGGGTTTATTTCGGTCATAACCTAGGTTGAGTTTCTCCAAAGCAGCCAGGCGGCCGATCGCTTGAGGAAGTTCGGTAAGGCCCTGGTTGCTGAGGTCGAGTTCAGTCCAGCCTTCCTGGGCAGCTTGATCTATAAGTTGTAGGAGTTCATCTTGGGTCATTGTACATCTCCTTGCAGAACGCAACGGCAAAGACTGGCTTTACGCTGCCGTGTCATCAGAACCTCCGTGATGTACACCGCCTTCTATATAAGCATCACTGCCGATAACGCCCACCTGTCCACCGTGAATGTGGACTTCGTACTTCGCATCCCGCTCCCGTCGCGCCTCTGGTGGCTCAACACCATCTAAAAGGTAGCGAACACTGACACGCTGAGCAAGACCCTGGGGAATGAAAGTTTCTTCCCCCAGACTTTCAAGAGTACGTAAGTGTTGATAATCTACTGGCTTAACCTCAGGATGCCCTGGAATAGGAACCTTTTCTTCAGGACGAAGACCTGCGATAGTGCTATGAATGTTTTCAAGTTCGTGACGGATGCGGGTAAGCAACTCTCGGCGGCCAGAACCAGAGCCACGGACAGCAATCGTGATGCGGTTGGCGGAGAGATCTGCGCGGACGAGGGCCTCGTTATTGCCACAGGTCAGCAGGACACCGGCACGCCAAGTAGTACGGTCTTTGATAAGACGGTGCATCCGCACAATCAAACGGGTGAGGATGCTGCCCGGCAACACCGGGTAGTGGACTTCAAATGCAAGCGCTTCATCCCACGCACCGGTACCCGGTACTTCTTTGGGCAGTAGGTCAGGGATGAGGAAGGTGTCTTTGCGATCCGGCAGTTCATAGCAGAGTTCGAATTTCTGCATCATATCCACGATGAACATACGCTTTTCCTGGTAGGATTCATCATCCAGAATACGGGCGAGCATATCCCACGTAAGGATGCCCGGTTCGGCGAATGGTAGGCGGGTGTTGAGGATGTGGTAGACGCCCCGGGTGACCCACTCCGGGTTGAGGATATTGGTAGTTTCCAGGCGTGGATCGGGGAAGTGCAGGACAACGCCAAGGTCGTGGAGGAAGCCCAAGAGCACGCGCTGGCTGTCGGGGTTATCCACACTCTTCTCACGGCAGATGCGAGTGTAGTCAGCGTAGGGGATGTAATCAGCGTCGGTTTGTTCCAACTGGGCTTTGACTTCAAACCAGGTGTTGACAACGGGATCAGCGACGTGGGGCATTTGGGCGATTTGTCCGGCGATGGCCGCCCGGAGGTCGGCGATCCCGGCGCCGGTGGCGCAGGAGGTTTCGAGAATTGGCTCACGGACGGTGGGATACTTTGCTAGCAGGCCACGCCGGTCAAGATCGAGGGGGTGCTGGTCAGTCTTATTACCCACCACGAGGATAGGTGAATCGCCACCAAAGCTGCGGATGAGGGTGAGCCAGTAATCCAGTCGATTCTCGGCTTCACTGTAACGACTATCCAGCACCAGGACGTAGAGGGTACGTTTGGTAAGGAAGAATTGGTGGGTAGCGTGCATGATTTCCTGACCACCAAAGTCCCAAACATTCACTCTTATTTTCGATATCTGATCTTCAATTTTGGATGCTGACTCACTATTCTGTTGATTGCCGACCACTGACGACTGACAACCAATCTCCCACCGGTGAATTGCAATACCTCCAGTTTTATCAGAGTTGGCTTCAAAAGTATCGTGAAGAAGGCGATTGACAAGGGATGTTTTGCCGACGCTGCCCTCGCCGACGAAGACGAGTTTGACTTCATTGAGGGGACGGGTTTGCCCAGCAAGGTAATCCAGGTAGGCGTGGATGATGGTTTGAGCATCGCCGGTTTTCTCCAATATCTCGGGGGGAAGAGGAAAACCGGGATTGTTGCGAAGGTCAAGGCTCCACAGGTTGGTCAATTGACCGATTTCCGGGGGAAGGGCGGTCAATTGGTTATTGCTAAGATCAAGGCTCCACAGGCCAGTCAGCTGGCCGATCTCCAGTGGGAGGGTAGTCAAACAGTTGGAATGAAGATTGAGGAATCGCAAGGCAGTCAACTGGCCGATTTCTGGGGGAAGGAAGGTCAGCTTGCTATTCCACAGTAAAAGATTGGTCAAGACAGTCAAATGCCTGATCTCTGGCGGCAAGACTGTCAGTTCGCTACCCCAGAGCGTAAGATTTTTCAAGGCAGTCAACCGGCCAATCTCCGGGGGGAGTGCCTTCAGTTGTTTGAGACTGAGGTAGAGCTCGGTCAAGACGGTCAACCGCCCGATCTCCGGAGGGAGAGTCGTCAGATCGTCACTGCTAAGCTCAAGGGATTGCAAGGCGGTCAACTGACCAATCTCCGGCGGAAGAGTTGTTAGGTGAGTTCCGTTAATCGCAAGGAACTGCAAAGCTGTCAACTGACCGATCTCTGGGGGAAGAGTCACCAGGTCGTCGCTGCTAAGGACAAGGGACTGCAAAGTGGTCAACCGCCCGATCTCAGGAGGAAGGACCATCAACGGTTTGATTTCTGCTGGAAGAGCAGTTTGGGCGGTCTCGGTAGGGTAAACGGACCGCAATTGGGTCAACAAGGTGTCCGGCTGGTCGACCTCCTGAGGACGAGCTGGCTTATTGAATTTATGAAAGGAAAGGTATTGCATGTTGGTCAACAAGGCATCCACCATCTGGCTACCCCCCGAAAGGCGAGTCGATACGCCGGAGTTAGAAAGGTATAGCTCCTTCAGGACGGTCAACTGTTCAATTTCTGGAGGAAGAGTCGTGATGTTGGGCTCATAGAGGTAAAGTCCCTGTAAGGTAGTTAACTGGCCGATCTCCGGGGGTAGGGCTTCTAAGTTGTTACCAAACAACACAAGTTCTGTCAAAGCGGTTAACTGGCCTATCTCTTGAGGAAGGGTCGTAAGATTAGTATTCATAAGAGAAAGAACCCGCAAAGCAGTCAACTGCCCAATTTCCGGCGGGAGAGATTCGAGTTCTTCTTCTAAGAGCATTAAGTGCTGCAAAGCGGCCAACTGGCTAATCTCTGGGGACAAGGCTTCGAGTTTGTTTCCCTGGAGTATTAGTACCTGCAAAGCGGTCAACTGGCCAATCTCTGGGGGGAGAGCCGTCAGATTAGTATCCAAGAGGACAAGAACCCGTAATAAATTCAACTGCCCTATTTCTGAGGGGAGAGCCGTCAAGTTGGTTTCATAGGGAGATCGTAATGAGTTGTACAACTGTCCAATCTCCGATAGGAGAGCTTCTTGCTTGTTCCCCAAGAGCATAAGTTCCTGCAAGGCAGTCAACTGCCCAATCTCCGGAGGTAAGGTCGTAAGATTAGTTTGAAACAGGGTAAGGTTCTGCAAAGTAGTCAGCTGTCCAATCTCCGAGGGCAGGACTTCTAGTTGGTTTCCGCCAAGGAAAAGTCTTCGTAAAGCGGTCAGTTGACTGATCTCCGAAAATATGGCGGTCAGTTGTTTGAGACGAAGGTCAGATTTTGCCGAGGTGGGCGAATCGTCTGAGTTGGTTTCAGGAGACGGCAAAACCGTTGGCTGGTCGGTCTTCACGGAAAGATCGGAGGGTTGGTCCAACTCCTTTACAAGTGGCTGCAAGTCCATCAACGTTGGCAGTGCAGCCTCCGGGAGCATGGACCACAGACGAAGGTCAGATTTTGTCGAGGTGTGTGAATCAACTGAGTCAATTTCAGGAGACGTCAAGACCGTTGGCTGATTGGTCTCCACGGGGAAATCGGAGGGTTGGTCCAACTCGTTTACAAGTGAATGCAAGGTCATCAACGTTGTCAGTGCAGCCTCCGGGAGCATGGACCGCAGACGAAGGTCAAATTCTGTCAAGATGGTCGAATCGTCTGAGTCAATTTCCGGAGACGGCAAGACCGTCGGCTGATCGGTTCCCCTAGGGAGATCGGAGGGTTGGTCCGACTCGCGTAAAAGTGACTGCAAGGTCATCAACGTCGGCAGTGCCTCCTGCGGAAGCAATTCCTGCACCTGTGCTCTATTAGTGCTAGCAAGAATCAGCTGTTCGGCTATTGAGAGGGGCTCGGGCTGGTTCACTATAAGTGCCAGAGACTGCAAAGCAGTCAACTGACTAATTCCCGTAGAGAGATCTGTCAGTAGATCAAGGTTTAGATTAAGGGAAAGCGCTTGCAAGGCAGTCAACTGACCAAACATCTTTGGGAGGTCTGGCATTCGATCAAGGCTTAGGCTAAACTCTTGCAGAGCAGTCAATTGACCGATTTCGACAGGAAGAGCTGTCAATTGGTTTTGGTGGAGGAGGAGTCTCTGCAAGGTAGTTAACCGCCCGATCTCCGGAGGTAAGCCCGTCAGAGAGTTGTTGCTCAGGTCAAGGGACTGCAGGACAGTTAACTGACCAATCTCCGATGAGAGAATTGTCAGTTGGTTATTGCTGAGGTCAAGGGTTTGCAAAGCGGTCAATTGCCCGATCTCCGGCGGGAGAGTCGTCAGACGGTTGCTGTTGAGGTCAAGGGAGCGCAGGGCAGTTAACATACCGATCTCCGGCGGGAGAGTCGTCAGACGGTTGTACTCGCCGCTTGCGTCCGGTTCGTGACCCAGGTTAAGGCTCTCCAGTGTTGTGAGACGGCCAATTTCCGAGGGGAGTTCGGTGATTCCATGGTCCCTGAGGTCGAGTTCGGTATAGCCTTCGCGAACAGCCTCGTCGATGAGTCTGAGCAGTCGATCACGATCCATCATTATGCTCCTTCAATGGCGGATACGGAATACCGGATTACGCATCCCGGTACCCCGTCTTCGGTATCCAGTATCCGTTCTCACAACTCCCTCACAAACGCCCGATGCAACAACGTCTCGAACAGATGTCCCGCATGCCGCTCGGACTCGCGCTGCTGGACGCTCAGACGCTCGAAGCGGGAAGAGCGGATACGGAATACCGGATTACGAATACCAGTCTCCCGTCTTCGGTATCCGGTATTCGCTCTCACAATCCCCCCGCAAACGTCCGCTACAACAACGTCTGAAACAGATGCTCCGCCTAGTGAACGTGCTCGTGTTGATGGGTATGCAGACACGCAAATCAGATTATTTGGGTAGCAACTTCCATATCGATAAGCAAACAATGCAACCATATGTTCAGCGAAGGCTTGCTGGGCTTGTATAACAGATAGAGAATAAATGCTTTTTAGTTGTCATCCCATTGTCTCAGCACTTTTTGTGCCTCTCCAGGATAACATTCCATAAGTCTATCGAATACATCCATAGCCTCTCCACGTAAAGAAGATGCAGTTGGATCATGGTAAATATTCAAGGTTAACCGAACCAACTTGTCTGAACCTATACCCCAACGCATATCTCCAACCGGGTATGTGTTGTCTAGGATCCTATCGATAACAGAGAGTGCCCATTGTGGGTCATCTTGGCCATATCTCCACAGATATTCCGTAAACTCATACAATCCTTTTCCCCTCATCGCCCGTGAAGCCGCATAAGCTTCCAAAAAACTGCGCAGTGTGAAGATATGATCGGGTTGGAGATGGTAAAGAAAACTATTGAGCATATTTTGTACTTGTTCGTCTTCATCATCCAATAATTTGGCTAATTCGTATGTCACACCAGGCACCTTGTCTACGTTGACTGCATATACATGTGCCACACCGCGTCGGCAAGCTACTGAACCTCTTACTGCTTCCTCCGCCATTGCCCGCGTTTCTGCACGTTCTTCTTCAGTAAGCTCGATATACGGCGACACAGCCGCCATACAAGCTAATTCTGCTCCACGTTGTTGACATGGTTCGTCATCGCTCTCCAATAGAGCACGCACAAATCCTTTCATTCGTGAAAAATGTGTATGAATAGCATAATGGAGGAATTCTTGGGCGTGTTGACTCTTCAGTATAGGAGCATAGCCATCCAGTAAGTTTTCGAATAGCGTAATGGCGCGCTCTCGGTCGACTCTGAGCATATGCGATAATTCTTGAATCGCGCCGGCACGCAACACGGCTGAAGGATCGCCGGCAACATATTCAATCAGTTCCCATTTGCGTTCAACGTCCTTACGTTGATCAAAGATCCGCATCAAAGTAACCAGAGCACTTCCTCGGTCCGAGTTGTAATACCCATCTCCCAATCCTCTTTCCTGCTGTTCCCGCCGCGTCTCGTCATTACCCTGCGCCTTTCGAACATATCCTTCTAGCAAGATCACCATATCATCAGGGATATCATCTTGCACCCGTTTCCGCAATGCCCAGGAGATCGTTCGTGTTATTTCTCGTTCTGGCTGCAAAGCAAAACGTCGCACTACATTGAACAACCACTCCACTGGTGCATCAGATTCAGCCAAACCATTCAAAAAAGCCTCGACATAGGGTGTGTCAATTGTATCCGGTAGTCGCTTCAGTAGTAGATAGAATCGCTCTGGCGTCTCCTTGATCAACTCCGTTAGAACTCTTGCCAGTTGCTCTGCACCGCCTTTCAAGAATTCCCGGTGCCTAACACCCTTCTGGTATTTCTGCAAGGCGTGTAGCCAATCTCTGTTCGACATTTTCCGTGCGATATCAGAAGGAATAGGTGAATCAATAAAGCCACCTTCTGTTATTCGTGGATTGTCTGATGCCCGCTCACCTGGGAATTTACGTTCCAATTCTCCTAAGATCCGCCGACCTTGCTCGGTCAACAGATCGACAGGGATAGCCTGAAGCAAGTAGAGTTGTCTTATCCCTCTCCACTGTAAATCCACTATATCACGAGGTTTCCAGATGCCGGTAAATGTTGCTAAAATGGCTGCTTCAGGGTCCGCACGCTGGTTTGTTGAGAGATGGGGAACGATAGCTTGAATCAATTTGCGGCTGTCATATTGTTGAGAATCACCCAAATTTAGTCGGCGTTGATCGGTCAGCAAAAAATGGCAGGCATCTTGGGCATATAAGTGGGGTAAGCGCCTGTAAACATGGGTGATAAGCAACTGTGGTGTTTCACCAGGTAGAGATGCTAACTGTGAGGCGATTTTTCGGAATTCTGGCGGTTCCACTTGAGCTATAGTTATTAGGGCCTCTATGAATGATCGAACAAATGCACGACGAACGGTGTAGATGTCATCGTACCAGTGCGTAGCAAAACTATCAAAGCCATAATCGTAAATATCTTCTGGTGGATCACAAAACATCGTAAGTGCGTGAGTCAGCCACGACAGCATTGTCTCTACGAAATAACGGGGCGCGACTTGGCTGGCAATTTCAAGTGCGGATTCTACACTGCCACCATGGAGAGATTCAAGTTCGTGGCTAATGAACACAAAGGAAGCAATGCCCTCTGTTTCGATTTCCCGTTTTCGTACACATTCGTCAAGTACGGAGTCGAAGACTCGCTTGATAATTCGGCATCCTGGTTGTGGATACGCCCGTACTATCTCGGGTAATGCAAAAAGGTTGTTAAGAGTGAGAGTGGGCACGGATTGTACCAATTGTTCTAGCAATTCTACAGCCTCAATTGTGTGCCACACACGTATATGAAACAGTAACCACGCCAATCGTTGGTTCCACTGTTCGCTACGATTTAGATAAGGTCGGATGATATGAATAATCTCTGACTGTACCACATCCAGCAAGGAACCTAAATAGGGAATGATTTGCTGATCTAAAATCTGATCGTCCTGTGCCGACAAATTGCCAATTAGCTGATCTCGTAAGTGGGCAAACCAAGCCGAGTTTCCCCAAATAGCGTGCAATAACTTTGGCCGTTGCATCGGGTCAAAAAACATGCGTTTTGCAATATTATGTTCGCTATTCGTTGGGTTCGGTAACGAGCCAAACCAACGCAGTAATAAATCGCGCAGATGAAAACGTAAGTTTGGCGTAGCCAAAAGTGAATTCAATTCGTGCAAGTAAGTATCGGGCTGCACTTCGCGCAAATAGGCGATGACTTGATGGAGTTGTGAGCGGGCGAAGAGACCCTGATCGGATTCTACCACAGCCTTAGAAAGGCATCGCCCACTTTCTACAAAATGTCGAGCATAACAGTAATCAAAAAACGTCTGATGCAAAAAACTCCATTGGGTCGCACCCTGAATCAGAATCCCGGCGCTCGCCAACCACCGCACAGCCGGTTGGAGATGTTTGTTCGAAGATGCGGTAATCACAGAATGTGGTACTGCTGTTGTGCGTTTATCGTTCATATAGTCGGTGAATAACCGCACAACTTCTTCACGATCGGACTCCGCTGGGATATCTGGACCATATCGCAGAATAACATGAAGCCATAAATGGTGATAGAGGGCTTGCAAGCTATTGATGCCGGATATATTCGCCTTAAGTTCAGAACGTTCAAGCACACGTACAAAGAGGTCAAGATGCAAAGGAATTCGTAATAACTGTCGGGTCTCTGGCGCCAATATATCAAAATGGATACTTATTTTTCGCAGAACTTCAGTTATCTCCGCTTCTGAAAGGCTCGGAATGGAAAAACGCTTTTTGACCTCAATGGCGTTGAGTTTGGGGTCACTATCGTAGTCAAACTTACGACAGGAAAACAGGATACGCACTCCTGGAATCAGACGTAACCGCGCCAGAAGCTCAATAGCAATATTGAGAGCTACCTGAGCATGAGATAAAGAAAGCGACAAAGCATCAATTTGATCGAGCAGAATAATGACCGGCGCAACAGTTGTTAAATTTGTAATGACGCTTTCGACTGAATCCGGCAACTGTAACTGAGCCGGCAAATCCGTGTATTTGCTGATTCCTGAAAGTTGCTGATCGGCCTTGATAGCCAATACCACCATCCCTAGTTCTTCTAATACACATAACACATCACGCATCACTACGGTTTTACCCATGCCTGCTTGATCCAAAAGCATTGCTACATTTTGCTCTTTGGGAGGATCTTGCGCCCAGGCTACAATCTCTTCTACGACCTCACGTGGCAGATGTTCGCCGGTATTGGCAATGGTGTGTTTATGTTGTCGCAACAATGCACTACATTTTTCTACTGCATCCCTTAAGGCGCCGATATCTGGAACATTGGCTTGCGTCTGAGCCTGTGGCTCATTATAGTGATGATGAATGCCGCCGTGAATTGTGACATTGTCACCAATGACGCCGACTTGGCTGTGTTCGATGCTAAGGACGCGACGCAGTTCTTCAACGGTGACGGTGAAGTGCTGTTCTCCAATCTGCACAGCATAGTCGCCTGCCGTTTGTTTGGTGACTCGCACGGTGTTATCGTTGCCGACGATGTTGCCGTCGCCGGTGAGGGTGAGATGTTGGCGAATGAGGGTTTCGATTGCGGAGTCTATCATTTCAAGCTTTCTCCGGGTTGGTCATTCGTCATTCATCAGGGCCTGGAAGCAGGGCGCGTTGCGGATGGGGTCGAAGGCGGGATCAGTACGAGCAGCTTCACGCCAGCTCTCATCCAGGACGATGACCTTTTCCAACCAAGCACAGGCTTCAGCAAGACGGCTCTGTTGTGAATGGAGGCATGCTATGTTGTAGGATGCTATAGGATCGTTTGGATCAAGTTCCAAAGCGTGAGTGTAGTCAGCTAGAGCCTTGTCGTAGTCGCCCAGAGCTCTATAGATTGTACCCCGGTTGTTGTATCCTAATACAGCAACTTCATTGTTCGGATCCAGTTCGAGAACACTGGTGTAATCGGCCAGGGCTTGCTCATGATCACCTAACACAAGAAAGATTGTTCCCCGGTTGTAATACACCATCTGGGCGTCCTCGGGATTGAGTTCGATAGCGCGATTATAATCAGCGAGTGCTTTCTTGTATTCGCCCATAACATCGTAAATAAGTCCTCGCCTGGAATATACACGGATGTCCTCGGGATTGAGATCGAGGATATGGTTGAAGTCGGCCAGGGCTTTCGAATACTCACCTATATCGGAGTAGATACTTCCTCGGTTATAATACACCATGGTATTCTCTGGTTCGAGTTCCAGAGCGTGAGAATAGTCAATTAAGGCTTTGTTATATTGACGTATATTAGCGTAGAATATTCCCCGGTTGTTGTACGTTACGGCATCCTCTGGGTCAAGTTCCAGGGCGCGATTATAGTCGACTAAGGCCTCGTCATAGTTGCCCATAAAATAATGAATTATCCCTCGATTGTTGTACGCCTCAGCATCTTCTGGAGTAAGTTCCAGCTGGTAAGTAAAGTCGGCCAGAGCTTTAACGTATTCGCCCATATCAGCGTAAATTACTCCCCGACAGTTGTACACCTCGGCATACATCGGATTGAGTTCGAGGGCGCGGGTGTAGTATACTAAGGCCAGAGCATTGTCCGGCAAGAACACTTGGTATAGCCAACCCAAGAGGAAGTAAGCGTTAGCTGCGCCTTCGATGGTGGGGGAATCTCCGAGGCGGGCGACGGCGGCTTCGATGGCCTGCGCGCTGGCAGGGTAGGTTTCCGCCGCGTAGTAAGATTGGCCGACGGCGAAGAGGGAGAGGAAGGTGAGTTGGGCGGGCAAGTCCTGGGTGATGAATGCGGCGTATTCGCTCGGTGCAGCGATTTGGGTGCGTAGTGTTTCTTCAAGGCGGACGGCGGCGGCCTCAAAGTCAGGTTGTTTGCGATTGTAGAAGTTAACGGAGACGCGGACGCCTGTATCCGCGCCCCAGATGATCAGACTGGCGTTGTAACGGTCGCCAAGGGCTTGCGCGTCAGCACGGTCGGCAGCGGTCAAACAGGTATTTGGGTCAACTGCTACGCGTAGTCCGGCAAAATCTAGATCGTCAGCAGCTTCTTCAATCGCACGCTTTATTTCGTTGTGGGCTTCGGTGTTGGGTAGATTCTCTGAATACTGAAAGTTAGCAATGACGATAAGAACTTCGCCTTCGCGTTCTTTGGGGAAGGCGCGCGGCCATAAGCCATGCAGGAACAGAGCCTGTCGGATATTAGGGGAAAGCACGCCCGCCAATTCTGTACCTGTCAACACCAAGAACAACAACGCGACAAGCAATACTGCCACAAAGCGGCACGGGTGAGCCTTGCGCCAGACAACTAAACGATCAAACGAACCGTGAAAATGAATGCCACCCTCAATGCGAGCATGGTCGCCCACCACGCCGATATTGTCAGCGTGAATGTCGGTTCTCTTGAATTCGTCTTTGGTCATTGCATACTCTTGAAGGGAGTAACTCGGCTCTGGTTAACGCACCCGCTCCCGGCGATAGTTGCGCACTGGGGGCGGGTGTGATAGGCTTACACTCGCCGGACGGTCATATCGCCGTGGACATGCCCCAAGTGCTGGTCACACTGTGGGGCGTTTTGTTGCTCAAACCGCCTTTAGTGTATTACGATCTCTGCAAAAAGACAACTTCCGTTCCGGTACTGGCATGGGTTTACTTGCTCTGTTAAGACTCAGTTTACCCTGACTGCCCCAAGCTCCGAGTGGGCGTTTCTAATTGTCGTTGATGGGTAATTCTAAGACTTTGTTGGGCATTCTCAGGTCAGGTAGGCGCAAGAGCGGCAAAGGGAGCGCAATAGGGTGCCGCCTTGGGTTTGTTTGCCGCCTCAATCCACTGCACCGCCCGGGTTAAGTTGATTGCCGCTGCCGTAGCCAGATGTTGCAGATGTGTCTTCGCCAGCCCTAGATAGCGTGACCGTCGCAAGTCGAAAGCGCGGGTGCCTTGTGAGATGGTACCTTCAATCCCCGCACGTTTTTTGTAGCGCTGTTTGAATTCCTCAGTTTCTTGGCGGGCGCGGGCGGCCTGGAGTGTCTCATATTCTGCTTGCGGTTTGAACGACACACTCCGTACTCCCCGTTTAGAGTGCGTGCAATCGGCCAAGCGCGGGCAGGCGTTACAGTCACTAGGCGAAAAACGTGCTGCAATGTATTCGTGCCCATACTTCTCACGACGTACTTGCCAGCTTTGGCTTTGATATCCTTGCGGACACGTGACGATCTGATGGTCCCAGTCGATGGCAAAACGACTGACATCCAAGCCTTGGTTGGCGTTGGCTTGCCAACTACTGCCGCCCCCCACGGGTCCCACCAGATCGATGTGATACTGCTGTTCTGCAGCACGCAAGCTGGCTACCGCCACATAGCCTCCATCGGCGAAATGTTCCTCTGGGAGTAGATCTCTATCGGCTAGATCCTGGTGAATAGTCTCCACAACAGCATCATCCGTGACCGTCGCCGGAGTGGTTTCCACATGGGTGATGAGGTTAGGCGTGGTTGGGCTGCACGTTTCGGTCAAATGCACGGCATAACCACTCCAGTTGGTGTCGCGTTTAGTACGGTTACGGGCATCAAGGTCATCGGGTGAGACAATCAACCACTTGTGCGGCGGAAGCTCATCGTTATTTCGCCAGCGGATGCGCCCTTGCTCGGTGTAGTATTGCTGCAGCCACACCTGGCGTAACACCTCTACCGCCGGGATCTCCCGCAACCAGACAGGGGCATCCGCAGCATACAAAGCCTGAAATAGCTGTGCCCCATCTTGTCCAATTTGCACTTGTAGGGCTTGTTGTTTGGCCTTTTCTTTCGGCAGGTGATAGGCTTCAAAGCGTCTGCCGTAACGCTCGAACCACTCCGGCGTGATGTGCGCCAGCAACCACTCTGGGGCTACCCTGGCTAAGTCATCCAACACCCGGCGCAGCGTCTCGCCTACACATTCCAGGCGATTCAGCGTGCGTACCGCGGCCAGCACGTGCGTTGAGTCTGTCCGTTGTTGACGTTTGTCGCTGAGCAGCCCGCGTTCTTTCAGTCGTTCCACAATTCTATCCAGCAGCAAGGCTTCCTTCCCACCCGCTAACAAACGATCACGAAAGGGACTCAGAATCGAATAATGAAATCCTGCATCTGTCAGAGCCAAGCCCAGCACATACTTCCAATCGATACGTCCACGCACGGCATCGGCAGCTTGGCGGTCGGTCAGCCCTTCCATATACTGTAGTACCGTCACGATGGCCAAAATGGCTGGCGAGGCACCCGTCTGGCCTTGAGGAGAGAATAATACTGCAAAATCGTCATCACTGAACAATACCCCTAATTCATCGCGCAGCGTGATATTTGTGTTCCCTTGTGGGAACGCTTCGCGCGCCACGCGTACAGTTTCTTCAGGGATGCTGAAATCATGGGTTTGCGGCAATGCCATTGGTAGCTCCTTTCAGGTGTTTGTCTCCATTATGCCGCTTTATCCGTACTTGTCACTATGCTGATACTTCTTAGTTGAAGGTCTACGGTCTGACGTGACCTGAGAATGCCCAACAAAGTCTTCTAATTGTCGTTGAACAGTGTTACTACACTGCAAGTTCGTAGTAATCGAAGGGGCGTCGCAATGGCAGGGCCTGGTGTGTAGTTTGGGGGAAAGGGTATTCGCGGTAAAGAGGTGAGAGTTGAGAGCCAGGTTAGTGTGCATAGTTGGAAGTGCAGAGCGATATCACCTCACTGTATAGTGTTTGCTAGCACCCATAACCTTTGCAATTCAGTCTTGTATTCGGGTGATCGCGGTGTCCGTCGAGCATGCGCTTCTTTCAAGTAAGCTGTTATATCCCGCCCTTGAACACGCAGGCTTGGGTTATAGGCAACGATCACTTGCGCCTCGTTGAAGCGACCGGCAGCACATAATGCTTGGAATTCCAGAGAGATAGGTGTCATCCATGTAGCGGGTGAGCGGCTGCACACATCTTGCAAAATAATGACTAACATATCCAAGCGGTGTGGTTTGTCTTCGTAGCTCAGCCATTTTTGCGCGATCTTCACTAACACATCAGAATCCACACGCCGCAGTCTCAGGTGTGGCCATGTAACATGATCGGTTTGCAACGCTTGCCAGACATCCAGACACGCTGCCATACAAGGGTCGTCCTGGTACAATGATTGGTTCTTACTCAAAGCGTTCAGATAGAGAATCGCCTGTTGTACATCGATAGTATCGCTGAGTAAAGCTGGGAATAAAGCCTTGAGCATTGTGGTTTTGGGAATATCCGCGCGCTGTAAAGCAACCTGAAATAATCGTAATGCCAAATCTGGTCTTTCTGTCGTAATTTGCTTCAAATATGATGTGTCTGTATTAGCAATTGCGTCTAAGCGTACAACCAAGTCATCAAGGATGCTATCATCCACAATGGCTCTGAAGTCTAGTAACGCTGTCCACACCGAAGCGAAGATTTCTTCCGGTAATTGACGGAGTGTCCCGGCGGGGAAATAGGCCAGCCAGCGCAATGGGAAATCCGGCTTGTCGGGCGTTTGCCATAACGCGCTTAGTAAAGTCACTGCGTTTGCTTTCGAGGTCAATCGTTTGGCAGTAGTAGAAGCGTCTAGTTCGAGGAAGTTTGCCGCTAAGGCCTGCAAGTGCGTATTAGATAGGATTTCACCTGCAAGCCAAGCACGTAACAACAAATCAGCAGTGGTTTTATCGGCGTTCGTAAGCGACCGTTCGGCAAGCGACAGTAATGCTCCCGGTGTATGGTCCAGCTCTGGCTGTAAGTGTTGTGCGAGATCGTATAGGGTTGTAGTTGGCCAGGGTTGAATCGCGAGAGAATTCTGCGCCAACCAATTAACGACGGCTTGCCGACCAGAGACGGTTGTCAGGCCTGGCCAGGTCAACAGCGCAATAGCAGGATGCGCATAGTGCGAGTTCAGTGCGATTTCCAGTTGTTCCCAAGTCCAATTTTTGACCAACATACCGTAGGCTAATTGTGCTGTGGCGGGAGGTAGAGTTGGTCGTTGGATCAAGCGTTGCGCGATATCAGCGGCCTGCGCCACATCGTTTACCCGGTCGGCGCGGCGATACAATTCGAGCAGTTGTGTCAGGATTTCCAGGTCGTCCTGTCCCTTCGGACCGCTCTCTGCCAACACTTGTTGCCACAACGCGGCCTCTTCACCCCACGCACCGCATCGTCCGGCTAGTTGCGCTGCCAACCGCAGGAGCGTAGAGCGATGTGCCGTGTACTCGCGTGCTTCCAGACAGCGGGAGGCCAGACGACGTAGATCATCGAGAAGCGCCATCGACTGAGTGACCGGCGCAAGTCGAGTCAGAGCCGTTACAATGTCAGCGGGTGCAACCGTTAGCATATTTTGCTCGAAAGCATGTAAACGCAGCCATAACGCCCCTTGGTGTTCTGGATCATCCTGAATGACGCGCGCCAACCAGCTATCGAGATAGGCTGACCCCGACCGTCCCTGGGCATTCTCCTGTGCGATAGCTGCCAATACGCCTTGCCATATTTCAACTGACGGCGGCTGGCGATTACACGCTTCAAGTTGATCCAGCCATGTAAGCGTGTCAACCATCAAATGCCTCACTACACGCTCGCGATCTACGACAGAATATCGCTCAAAATCCAGGTTTGGCACACATACACTGCAACCCAAACAATTGCCACCTTCAATGACCTCACCAGTTTTTAGGTAGCCAAGCAACAGCGAGCGCAGACACTCCTTCGAGTTACCATCTGCACCGATATAGCGGTCAACCAGATAGGCAAAATTACTCTGATCGTTGTCTTGACGTTCGTCGTGTAACTGCATAAAGGCATCCAGATAAGCGCGTCGATCGGGGTAGTTTAGTCCATTTCCTGGCGTGATTTCCCATCCAGTGGGTTTGTTCAATGTCCAATCCGGGAAGTAGTCATCCAGTGTTTTGCGCTCTCCGCCTTTTCCGCGCGTATATGCCCCTGCATAATCACGCCAGGCCGCAGCGGTGTAAGTCGCCGGCAAGCTTACCCAACGAGGCGCTTCCAATCGCTTGTAGTTTAGCAGTGTACCCATCCAACGTCCATAGCGATCTGTCCGTCCCTCGCAACTACGGATATCATACAACATTGAAGCCGTTTCCCGTAAGGACAAACCCAAGCGCGAGGCCAACCGCATCAGGTCAACTTGGTCACCATTAGGCAAAAGCAGTTGTAGTTCCTGGGCGCTCACGGCTTCGTATCGCAACCGCGCACCAAAGTAGACTGATGAATTTATAATGCGTTCCGGTGCGTAGATGCGGAAGTCGCGCAAAATGAGACCTGTCTCATGCGCCGCCCGAATCAATGGGACCACTTGACCATTCAGAGTAGGGCGGTTATTGTACAGTACCTTCAAGACACGTCCGATGTACTCGCGTTTTGCACGGTAAATATGGCCCTGGTCAAGAATGCGCTTGTGCTCTGGTGACTCATACGACCATGAACTGCGCGGAGGGAATTGCGGCCAACGATATGGTTGTGATAGCTCCAATAGATCGGGTTGTTGTTCACAAGCATCTAACATTGCCATTACTTGATCGTTGGTGAAGTACAAGGTGTCATTGACACGCCGAGGGTATTTAGTGCGCATAAATGCAATTAGCGCCTCAACATCAATTTGGCGCACATAACGCTGGTCTGTAAAAAACGATTGAATTTCTCGATCAGATTGCAAGGTATCGCGTGGCAAGAAATCGTCTGGCGACATTTTTATGATACGCGGACGATCTTCACTGAACAACAGCAGCACCGTTGCCAGTTTGCCATCGCGTCCGGCGCGCCCGGCTTCTTGTGCGTAAGCTTCCAGGTTGGCTGTTGGGGAACGGTGAATGACTAACCGAATGTCTGGCTTGTCGATTCCCATCCCAAACCCTTTGGTCGCCACCATTACCTGTTTTTCGCCTTTCATAAAACGCTCTTGTTCTTCGCGGCGGGTCAAAACTACATCGTCTTGGTCGCTATCACCCCCTGACGTGCCAGTGGTAACATTCTCGCGGTTGTCATCCATGGCGCCGTGGTATATTGCAACGGGTGAACCTAATTGCTTTTCCAGATAGCGAGCAAAGGGTGATACGCCAGGACTGACCATGCCTGCATTGTCAGGATGCGGCGCGCTGGCGGGTGGCTTGAGATCCTGAGGCTGCTCTGGTTTGCCGCCTGTGTGGGGCATAAAGACAATCGCGGAACCATCACCCAAACGGCGTAGTTCGTCCACAATAATTTGGGCCTTTTCTTCGGTGGAACGTGTGCGTCGTACGACCAGGTTGAGCTCGGGGCGGTTGGCTGTATGAATGAATACATCTCCGCCGGCGCTAAGATTCTGCGGACGTAAGCGCAGTTCTTGACAGACATCGTCGCGTACGCGCGGGCTGGCGGTCGCCGTGAGCGCAATGCGGCGTGGGTATAATTCATAGTTCTGCAATCGCTCTACGATGTTAAGATAACTGGGACGGAAATCGTGCCCCCACTGACTGATGCAGTGTGCTTCGTCCATTGCCAAATAACGTACCCCTACGGTCTGATTTGCCTGGCGTAGTGCATCGAGGACGTAACCGCGCTCTAATTGCTCCGGCGTTACATAGAGCAGCTTGAAATGCCCCAAAATTAACCGTCGCAAACGTCCCTGACGTTCATAAAAGGGGACGTCACCGTTGATTGAGGTGGTCAGGTAATCCAGTCCATATCGATCGCGGATACGTTGATCATATTGGTCCTGCATCAGCGACTTGAGGGGTGAAACGACGACCGTAATTCCGGGTAGAAGCATTGCCGGCAAGATATAGCACTCACTCTTGCCGCCGCCGGTCGCAGCAATGGCGAAGATGTCGCCGCCACACAATACGCGCTCCAGGATGATGTGTTGGAATTCATACATAGTGGAGAACCCGAATAACCGATAGGCCGCTTCGTCTATGGCAGCACGGGTCTTTGCGGTATATGTCGGGAGGAAAGTTTCTGCTACAGATAGACCTGGGACCTGATGTAGTGTAGCTTCGTTGGGCAAGGCTAACACACATAGACTGGTAGGGTCTGAGCTTGACCGATGAGGTCGTGCTCTGTCTATATGCAACCATTGCCCGTAGCGCAGTCTAGGTTTTTGCATCCCGGCGCGTTCTTCTATCGCAAAGTGTTGGATATCTGTATGACCAGGGCAAAGTTTGAGATATTCACGCCACTGTTCACGTGTAGGATTGTCCTCAAACGTATCAGGGTGTTCGTCCACTACGACTCTCTGACGGACTGCGCCAATATAGCGTACATGCAAAGATTTGGTTTCTGCTGCTACTAGGTCTGTCGTTGCCAGTAAAGGATGCTCTGGACGCTCGATCGGCGTTGTTTGCTTGATGAGCAGAACATAACTCCACGCTGGAAGGTCGTCCAACAATTCGCCTTTGCCATTGTGGAGTATGTGTAGTTGGGCCCGTTGTCCGTGGGAGCATATCTGGCATACTGCTGGTAGCATCCTCCCATATTCCTGACCACACGGGCCTAGCGCCACAAAATCCGTGCGTTCACGCAAAAGTTGATGGCGCCAGGAAAACAACTGCGCCGGATGAACATCATTGCCTTGCCAGGCTATGGCAGCGACAATACCACCGGCGGGTAGGGTGTCGAGAAGCCGGGCCAACTCTTCGTTTTTCTGCCAGGGGAACTTCACCAAGACTAAATTCGCTTCCTGTGAAGACGAACCTCGAGAATCAAACAGCCAATCTAGCGTCAATTCTGGCAATTGTTGCGCGCGTTCGCGTATTCGGCCAAAGAGAGTTTGTAGGTTACTTTTCCAGGCATCACCCCGTTCCAGGTTGTTATGGACACGCATCCGAAAGCTACTCAGAGCTGTGGGAATGTTATACAGGGCGCACGCTGTTTGCCAGGCTAACAATGTATCTATCATCACACTCGCGCCGATTGCAAATGGGGAGTCATAATCCAGAAGTGATAGATCATCAGGCAAATATCCACTACGCAATAAATCCAAAGCAACTGATTGGTAAACCGGGATCAAGAAACGTTCTTGCACTGGCGCCAATCCCATAAGATATGGCGATACTCGTGCCTTCCCGCCAGGCATAAGCAAGGTTTCACATAGATCAAACGTGGCTTGAGAACGGAAGGTTATAGTATCGGACATAGTCCCTGCACTATCGTATAGATTCCCAAGGATCTTTGAAGTTCCAGATCCCATCAAGGTTGGGCGAAGGTGCGTCATTAGCCTTAGATTTGCGTTGCACTGCGGTTTGTAAACCTGGATAGGTATAAGCGTACTGGAACTGTGATTCAGCTACAGTAGCCAACGGTTGAAGCAACCGTGTACTTAATGCTTGAGGTATATATTGCTGAACCAGGTAGGTAATGATATCCTTTTGTTCTTGCCATTCTTTGATAGTTACCACCAGGCTATCTTGAGTTCCGGTTTGAAGAAGCTGTTGAATGGCTTTAACTAGCGTTTCGGTTGGCGATAACCGCATCTCTTCAAGGAACCGACTGGGTAAAGGCGAAGTGGACTGGAATTGTTGCCCACGTTGCGGTGGAATGATCGTCCCGATGTAGAGGTGCTTTTTGGCGCGGGTGATAGCGACGTAGAATAACCGTCGCTCGCTTTCCAATGGCGGTGAAGAGGGCTGTTCTGGCACTTCGCCGCTTTTATCCCAAATGGCGACATCATCTGCGATATGAACCGGCATGTAGCCTTCTGTGCAATCTGGAATGAAGACATAATCATATTCTAGCCCTTTGGTGCGATGCACTGTTGTCATAGTAATCACCTTGTCGTCAGGCAATCCGAACGTAGTGTCGAGTTTGCCCAAGTACTCGATGAAAGCTAATAGCGGTTTACCCAAACGTGTGGCAAAGGCCATAAACTGCTCTACTGAGCCAATCCGAATCTCTGAGCTCATACCTTCACCATAATATTCCGCAAAGTGTTGGGTGTAATCTAGCGATTTTACGAGCCACTGCAAAGCATCGCCGGCCTTCCAGTCCGGTTCTTTCTTGCAACGCTCTGCGATGCGATGGATGAAGTCCACCAGTTCGGCCATACTCTCGCGGCGTTCTTCTGAAAGCGGGCTGTCGTACTCGTCTAGCAGCGCTTCCAGGGATTCTCCCAATGTCATTCCTTGCTTGCCACCCTTCTCTACTGCTTTTTGCAGTACCGTGCGCGCCAGTTTGCGCGAAGGTGTATTCGCCACTGCTAACACTGTGCGCACAGCCTCCGCATACGGACCTTTGCCTATCGCCATTTGTCGGTAATGCCCCGCGCTCCTTTCCTGAGCTGAGGCTTCTCCGATTTCACTTGTTGTTGAGATTCGCCAGGGTTTGAGCGCAGCCGCCGATTTGTTCCAGGCCAGCGCCAAACGCACATAATCTATCAACGTGCGATTTTCGTCACGTTCGAAGAATGGCCCTTGTCCTATCACGCGGAAGGGGATTTTCTGTTCGATGAAAGTAGTTTGTAATCCTGATAGTTGTGTAAACGTTCGCCCCAAAACCGCAATATGCTTGGGAAGAACAGCTTGTTTGCGTACCAGACTCTCGACTTCTTGCGCCATACCTATAGCAATGGATGTGGCTTGCTCCGATTCGTCTGTTAGGATAGTGACGCCGGTTGTTCTAGCCGCATCATGCGCGACCAACGACTTGTTTGCACGTTTCTGATTGAATGTCACCACATTGTATGCTGTCTGTGCAATCAACGGCCCAAAACGAAAGGAATGAGAAAGGGTATAATCAACCGCCGGTTTGTTGGCAAAGTCTTCCTTAAAACCTTGCAAGATATAGTGGGGACGTGCGGCGCGCCATTCATAGATAGTCTGGTCGTCGTCACCCACTACCATAACATCCGCGCGGTCGCCGGCTAACTGCCGGATCAACTGTTGCTGTCCGTAGTTGATGTCCTGATATTCGTCAACAATAAGGTGCTCCAGGCGATTAGTAAAGCGTTGTCGGAACTGGGCATTGTTTTCCAACAATGTCATCGCCTTGGGGACAAAATCATCAAATGTCAGCGCCTGGGCTTCTTCACGTAATTCCTCGAAGCGGCGATAAACCAAGGGCAAATCAGGATTGGTGCGATGTCCGGCGTGCTCCGGTAGGATCAATGATGCTTTCCACAAGCCGATAGCATCTAGCGCAACACCAGGATCAATATCATCCATCAATTGTCCCTCGCGCATCAAACCCTCAATAGCTCGACGCACACACACTATGGCTAACTCTTCCCGATCCCCAATCCACAACTGCTTATATTTTGGCAACAACCCCGCCTTTTCAGCAGAGGCGCGCAGACTGAAAGCCAATGCGTGAAATGTGAGGACTTTGGGACGTTTGCTTAACTCAAAAATCTCCTCGGCCAGTTTCTGTTCAAATTGCTCGCGCGCCAACCGGTTGAACATCACTACACGGATATATGCGGGGTCCTGGCGCAACTCTTCCACCAGGTATTTGATGCGATATACCATTGTCGTCGTTTTGCCTGACCCAGCCACTGCTAAGACACGGGCGTGTTTGCCTAGAGGATGATGAATGATGGATTCTTGCTCTGGTGTTAAGTGCACAGTTTGCCTCCACGTCTGAAGGTTCTAACAAAGGCATTATATAGTACATCAGGGGAAGAGCAATGACTGCTCATAGCATGTGTGTTTTTCTTTCGGCTGTCATAATCGCACAGGCGGCACCTCTAGCATTGCGAGGATCGATTGCACGACTCAATTACGGATGAGCTCTTCCTCAGACTACACACCAGGCATCACACTGCACGTTCCCCGTGACTTTCCAATGCCACGCCAGCCCCGTGACATTCAGGGCAATCGGCATAACTCAGCCCTCCGCCCATATCGGTGAACGGCGCGCACTCGCGCAACACCACTTGCCGGAAGGAACTGTCGCACCAGTATCCCCGTCATCGACACGATATCAACCTGCCCCTCCCCCGCACACCCTTGTCGCCTCCTCGCACACCGCCATCTCCTCCGCCGATGCATACACCACCACGATACTGCCATCGTCCATACGCTGCCATCTCCCCGCCGGCACCGCTAACCCTGGCAAGCTCGCCTCGTCCGGCGGGATCACCACCCGCAGCGGAAACCGTGCGTCATCGCCGGTCACCGCCAGCACCCACGCCAGCACATCGCCGCCAGCCTGGTGATACTCCGTCATATCGTTGCCCTCCGGCACACGCACCGGCGTCACCCGCGCCGACAACGCCGCCAAGCGCGTGGCGTTCAACGTCCCGGCCTTGTCCGCATCCAGCGCCGCAAAAATGCGCGTATACGGCAACAACCGCGCTAGCCATTGAGCCGGCAATGTCCGCCCGGCCCCGGCCAGGGCTACAACATCCACCAGGTCGCCCACTGTCTGCCACAGGAGCAGCGCGTCTAGTTCCGCTTCCACGATGAACAACGGGCGCTGGCCTTGCAGCTTCTCCGCACCATACAACGTGATCTGCCCTCCACGTGGGCCGCCATATTTACCCCCGTTGTCAGCCGTGGCCGGAGCATCGCCCACGAAGCGCCGTACTTTCAACGCCCACACCTCGTCGCCAACAAAGTGCGGGATCACCACGCCACGCGGCACGTAGATGCGCTTGCCCGTGAGACCCCATTGTTCCGGCGCGTCAAACACATCGCGGGGACACCAGCCCAACCCCCAGGCGCGCAGCGTACTCTCCTGTAAGCCCCGCGCCTGCATATACGCCCGCCCCACGCTGCCCGCGTCCGACCACAGCACTGCTTGGGCGCGTTTCAGGATCAGCCTGGCTCGCGCCTGCCACGCCGCGTCAGGGGGCACAACCGGCGCTGCTGGCGGGGTAGGTTGCGGCGTCCGTCCACGGGCTTGCACCGGACGCGCAGCGCCTGCCGTCATCGGCACACCCACGAGGTTAGCCAGGTGCGCCAACGCTTCTCGAAATGCCCACCCGTTTCGCGCCATCACCCACGTCAGCGCATCGCCGCGTGCTCCGCAGCCAAAGCAGCGATACGACTGCCCATCCGGGTTGAGAAACAGCGACGGATGATGATCTTCGTGAAATGGGCAGCGCCAGGCCAGGCGGTGCCCCTGCCGTTGCGGCGCGCCGATGTCAGGGATGATGACGTGTTCGGCCAGGTCGAGCCGGGCTTTGACCTGGGCTACCAGGTCGGTCGAAGATGATGATTTGTGCATTTATCTTTATTCCTTTCAAAATATTTTGCTTAAGACCCATATATATATAAATATATATATATATATAATATATATGTATAGAATATAGCCCCTGGATGAGGGGGGCCAGGCACAAGTGGCCGGACCCTAGACCCTATGCCAGGCAGGGGCATACCCCCGTCAAAGACGGGGGGTGTCCCGATGTGTGATACCCTTGACCCTACCCTGGCGCGGCGGCGGTCATCAGCGGTGTGGCGCTGTCGTTGCTGTAGTCATCACACTGGATGCCACGACGGTACACCTACTCCTCGGTGTGTCCCCTCGATCATCACAGTGCATAATGCTTCAACACGACGGCTACCGTTGACAGCCATCGACTCATCCTGCTGTCGCCGCATCCACATTGCCAGGGACAAAAGCCAAGCCACGCGCTCTCCGGCAGTCTCGCTATTTACTGTATGACCTGTGTTTATACCGGGACTACCAATAAAGCTGCTTGCACTGACACCACTCTGCATTGCCTTGCCGCCTTGCCAGTGTAGCCAGCCACGTCTACCCAATGACTGGTGAAGAGGAGTATCCTTGCCCTGCTATGCCAGGGGAGTGTGTCGATATTGTGAACTCTTGCGACAGTGAGACACTTGCCGGTAGGTAGTATCAGAGTCTCAGGAATTGCAAGAATACGCTGTTTCAAGGGTGTGCCTGTCCTGATACACCTGGGGAGTGTGCCGATAGTGTGAACTCCTATGAAAGTGAGACAATCGCCGGTAGGTAGTCTCAGAGTCTCAGGAATTGCAAGAATACGCTGTTTCAAGGGTGTGCCTGTCCTGATACCCCTATGGTTGACGAAGAAGGCTGTCCCGCTGTTCACTGTCTCAGGAGTTGCAAGAATACGCTGTTTCAAGGGTGTGCCTATCCTGATACACCTGGGAAGTGTGCCGATAGTGTGAACTCCTGCGACACTGAGACAGGTGCCGGTAGGTAGTATCAGAGTCTCAGGAGTTGCAAGAATACGCTGTTTCAAGGGTGTGCCTATCCTGATACACCTGGGAAGTGTGCCGATAGTGTGAACTCCTGCGACACTGAGACAGGTGCCTGTAGGTAGTATCAGAGTCTCAGGAGTTGCAAGAATACGCTGTTTCAAGGGTATCCCCATCCTGATACACCTGGGGAGTGTGCTGATAGTGTGAACTCCTGCGACAGTGAGACAGTTACCCCCGCCAACGGTCAGCCGGGAAGTCGCCAGCGCGTCAACGGGTTGGCTATGCAGTGACGCTCTCATCCTCGTCCTGCCAGGCCCATAGATTATTGGGATCCCGCCGTCCCGCCGTATTCCTGATCTGCGCGCCAAGCGCTTCCCGTGCGCGGAACACGGTGGCCCGGCTAAACCCCAGCTCTTTGGCCGCGGCCACGATATCTTGCGGCGCGAGTGGCTCGCCAGCCGTGCGCAACCAATCGGCCAGCCAGAGAGCACACTCGTTCAGCTTCGTCGGCGCTTGCCACCGCTCCGGCGCGGTCCCCCACTTGAGCAGCACCCCGGTAGGAGCTAAAGGTAACATCTCGAAGCCCAGCGGCGCTGGAACGCGCGCCAGGTTGCTCTTGATGACCTCTAATTGGCGCGGCCCATTGCTATCTGGCTGCGGCCCGTTTTGTACCACCGACAGGCCCAACACCGAGCGCGCCATCGCCACGATATGGCCGCTGCCGCGAAAGTCATCGAGCGTGATCGGCGTGAACAAGGGCGCGCCGCTAAGCGTTGCCCCCCGTTTGCGTGCGTGGTGGATCAGCACCAGTCCCAGTGTGTGTTCGCGGGCGAGATTGGCAAAGAACCCCAACAAGGCACGCACATCCTCGACCGCGTTCTCACTCTTGCTGCTCACCGACGACAGGCTGTCCACAATGATCAACGCTGGCTTGACCGTATAGACCATTTCTACCAGCCGGTCACGGTCCGCGTCCTGCCCAAAGTCCAGCAAGGCATCGCCCTCTGGCAACATCAGGTACAGCCGTTGGGTATCCATCTGCCAGTGCGTGGCGCGCGCATTGGTGATCTGCGGCACGGCCTCGGCGTCCACGTAGAGCACCGGCGCGCCGGGGCAGGTCATTGGTGCGCCGTCCGGGAATGGTTCGCCGTGGATGATACGGCGACACAAATCCAGAGCCACGAGCGACTTCCCCGCGCCGGGTACTGCGCCGAAGAGCGTCAGCATCCCCCGCGGAATCCAGCCGGGCCACACCCACGTGATCGGCGGCAAATCCTGGGCGAGGTCGTGTAGCGTCGGATACCAGAGTGTGTCGCCGGGCACGAGGCTGAACAGCGCAGCAATGAGGTTATCGCGGTCAGGGTGCTCTTCCAGCACGCGCAACACCGTCTCGTGCGGCGGCGTGTCCGGGTCGGCGTCCAGCGCGCGCCAACAGGTGAGCCAGGGATCGCTCCACTGGGCCAGATTCGGGGCCGGAACTGGGTATCCGGCCAGACGGTCGGTCAGGGCTTGCTGCATCAAGTGTGACGTTAACATTGTGTACCTCCAGTGTAGATGGTGAGATGAATGGATATGTCGGCCAGGGCTTCGCCCAAGTCCACACAAAGCAAGGCCAGGCGCATCGTGAGCCACGCCAAAGCCTGCGCGGGGAGTGTGACCAGGTGACGCCATATCTGACCAATGTTTGCCCCAAAGGGTTTTCGTTGAATAGGAGAAGCCGGACGAGTTACTGACGACATCCGTACACCTCCCCTGGCAACGCCTGCCCTGCTTTGCCGCTCAGATACATAGTGGACGGCAACTGTAAACCGATGACTGAAAACTTTGTCTGCATCTTTCTCCTCCTTGATGATGTAAATGTAAATTGTGTCGCTTCCCACCACGGTCAGCGCACGGTGAACGCCGGCGTATCCGGCCCGGCTTGCGCGGCATCTGCTGTGGCTGCCGCTGTCTTCTTCCGTGGACGGCGCAGGATTGGCGTCCCCTGCGCCCATTGCCAGCCCACGAAACCCAAAGCCGCCAGCACAAACGGCCCAATCCGCACGAGGAAGACCCCCGTGTACAGCGCCCCGGCCCACCAGAGCCGCAGGGCGTATGTCAAAAATGTTTCGAGTGTCATCGTCTATTCCTTTCCTTTGAAGAGCCTTCAGTGATAGCGCGAAAATTCGCGTGCCGTCAGCCTTCAGCTTTGTACAGTGGACAAGCATTGCATATTGCTGATCGCTGACCGCTGACTGCTTGTAACCTACTCCGCACTTTCCTCGTCCGCCCATTCGTCCTCTGCCTCCTGCAATGCATCTCCCACATTAGCTTCCGCATCCTCCATATCCTGCCCCTTGCCTCCTGCCTCCTGCATCCTGCTTCCTGCATCCCGCCCCTTCTCGGTGGGCGTGTACTTGAAATACCGTTCCGGCCTGGCGACGTCCTGGGGCCACTCCGGGTTGACGCGCTGCAACTTGCGGTCGAAGAACTCTGTCAAGATAAAGCGCGGCGTCGGTAGCCAGGCATCGCGCAGCGCTTCCAGCGTGAACAAGGCGAGGAATCCCGCTGTACTGACGGCGTCAGGCCGCGCGGCGAGGTCGTCGCGGAGCCGGGCGATTGTCCCGCCGAGCACGCGCGCCGTGTCGCGGTTGTTGGCGATGTAGTAACAGCCGCCGAATCCCGCCGTGGCGTAGTCTTCCAGATTCTTGGCGAGTTTCTGCTTAAGCCGCGTGCTGTTGTAATTCCCCCGTTCGCATTCCAGCGCCAGCCACAGCGGTTTACCCCCGGAGCGCGACTGGACCACCACGATCAAGTCCGGTTGGCTATTGCCATACCGGCGGGCAAAACCGGCGGCCTCCAGCGCGTCAGCGTCGGCCTCCGGGTCGTAAACGGTGTACGTGAAACGGGTATTAGCCGGGTGCGCATTGCCCGCCTCGATCAGGGCCTTGGTCGCCCGGATCATCCACCAAGCTTCGGGAGACTTGTAGGGCGCGTAGGCGGCCTCGTAGGTGGTCGGCGCGCTGTTGAAGCGCCGCCGATACTCGGCCTGCCCGCACTCGGTGAGGGTGTAGCAGGTGTCGCCGACGTACCCGGTGAGATACCGCGGTACCGGGATTTGCTCCACGCGCAGCAGGCCCTTGTCCAGCAACTCGGGCAAGACGTGTTTCGCGCTGCCGACCGCCCTGCCGGTGTGTTGCGCCCACAGTGCGCGGGCTTCGTTGGCCACCACCGTCATCCCTAGCACGTACAGGAACTTGACCGCGTCGCCGGAGAGGTCCACGCCTTGTTCCACGACAACCGGGGCGGTGGGGGATGTCGAAGCGGCTTCTTCCTCGGTCTGCGCATTTTTGACACGGAATAGCTTCCGCGGGTCGCTGTCGTACAGGTGATGCGCGTATAGGTACTCCCCCGCTTCGGTGATACTCATTTGCGCCCCTATTGCCCGTGCGAACAGGTCAGGAAACAGCACCAGGAGGTACTGTTGCAGGATAGCTTCGGCGCGGTGGCGGGCGCGCACGCTCGCCGCACTGTGCATTTGACTGCTCAAGTAGCGGCCTTGCAGCACGCTCATTTCCATTGCGTATTTGGCTTTCAGTTTTTCGATATTGGGCTGCTCTGTGCTGTTACTCACGCCACACCTCCCGGCACGCCGGATACGTGAGGCCGGCGATGCCCGCCCGCAGGTCGCCCAACGCCAACCGGGCCAACACCAGGGACGACTGCGCTTCCGCCAATGCCTGACCGTCGTTGTTGCCGTAGAAAGTCAACAACTGCTCGGCGGCGTAGGCGTAGGTGTCCACCGCTTGCTGCATCGTCAAGGCCAGCAAGCTGTACTCTGCCGGTGCTTCAGGGAGCGTCAAGGCATTTAGCCTGGCATCCGCCTGGCCGACCTGTTCCGCCAACCGGAACGCCGCGCCGGTGGACTGCGGTTGTGGCCCCCGCGCAATCGCGTCCAGGCTGTCGCCGATTTCCTCCACGGTATCCGCCCAGCGGGTGGCCGTCGTGAGGAAGCGCTGCTGCCGTAGCCGGTACAGCGACAGTACCACCGGCGCGCCAAAGCTGTCACACGGCGCGGTCGCATATCCCACGCCGAGCGGTAACCCTATCAAGGCCAGGGTCAGGCCGATGATGATAAAATGTCTATGCATATTGTTTCCTCCTTGAAATTGATGCTGAAAACTTCCTTTGTTGTCAGCAGATTAAGCAGATTTTTTTGTCAGTTTGCAGCGTCTAGCGGCTAAATCGGCGTTCGACTTATGGCTGCTTGTCCGCTGATGGAAAACTTGTTAGTCCGCCACGCAGATGCTGGCGGCGCTCTTGTTGTTTCTCTATGTAGCAGCATCGCGTTCATCCCTATTTCTCCGGCGCAACTTGCACCGTATGCACGGCAATGCCGCGCGGCGCACACTCTCCCTGGATGACGACCCGGCGCTGCACCAGGGCGCGCAACGCTTTCTCGACCCTGGGGGAGGCCGGGACGAGCGGCACCGCGCCCACACCGTCCAGGGCCAGCCATAATGTCTTGGCCTGGGGCGGCGCGCTGACGATGCCCCGTAATAACAGCAGGTTATTCTCGGCGCACAGGTGGGCGACGCCCTGGGCGTCCACTTCGGGCAGTGTCCCTTGCCAGGGCGCAACTGTGACCAGCCGCACGTCGCCGATGCGCTGGCTATGCACGCGCAACTTGTGTTTCCCTTCGGGCAGCCGCACCTTGCGCGGGTCTGCCCCGGCGAGCGCCATCAGGTGGCGCACGACAGTGTTGAGTTCGTAAGACATCGGTTTACCTCCGGGAAGAGCAGGGTTGGACAGGGTGAAAAAACCGCTCCGGTATGACCAAAAAACGGACAGTTTGGCGTCTCTGCCATACCGTAACGGTGTAAACAGTGATTTTGCGGCGACGGTAGTTCCCGGAGCACGCCAAAGTGCTGTACCAGGGCCAAAACAGGGCGGATGTGGGGTAAAAACCCCCGCAAAACCCCGTCTGACGCCGCCAAAACCAGGGTTGAGCAGCGATTTCGGCCTTGATGGTATCTGGGAAAAACGGCCCTTTTTTGCTCTACCATGTCTTTTTCCTTGATACCGGCAATGAGGGTACCGTTGAGAATCTCGGCGCATCGCCTCCTCCTGTGTGTCTATGCTTGGGTCAGGAACGTCCATTGGACTTTCGCCTGCTTTCTCAAGGCGCGTTCCGACAGCAGCGGTGTGGGCTGCGCGTGAATGACCACCGTCTCCATCCCCCAACCGCGCACCACCGCGGCGACCAATGGCAGCGCCTCGGCGTGGAACGTGCTGATGCGGCCCTGGCAGTCGTAGAGGGGCGCGTAGGGATAGCCCCTGAACTCTGCGCTGCCGCCGGGCCGCAGATCGAACACGGCCAGCCGTCCCCGCTTCCGGCGACTCTTGAGCAGCCGGGACGCGGTGCAGAATTCAGTGCTGGCCTCCGCGTCTGGCGGACCCACCAGACTCCGCAGCAAGTCCAGGAGGCTCCATACCCCTGCGGGCAGCAGGCACGTCAGCATGAGCTGCGCCACCGGGCCGAACGTCACGCTCAGCAAGGCTTCGGGGTTTTTGTTCCCGGCCGCCAACGCTTCGAGGGCCGGGAGCACACACTGGAAGGCCAGGTCGAAGTAGGCGTCATTGATGCGCCATTCCAGGGGTAAGTGCGCCGTCAGTTCTTCAGTCGTCAATTCGCGCGCCTCACTCATATACATTGTCCGGTCATCTCCTTACCACCCCGGCCCCGTCGGACCAGGACTACTGAAGGTAGGCACGGGCTGCGGCGTGGGACAGATTCCCGGCCAGACCACGGCCAGGTAGGGTTGTTCACCGCGCCAGACAACAGCGATACCCACTTGTGCGGCGCTGTCCAGGCCGGGATATTTCGCGGTCGCCAGTGAGTCGAGGCTTGGACTGTTCACGAGGTAGCAGTTCGAATTCTCCGGGCAGGGGTTACAACCGGGCCAGTAGAATAGCCACGCCCCGGTTGCTGGCCCCACAGCATAGCGCACGCCATACCAGCGCGGCCAGGTCTGGGCAGAGCGTAGTTTGGGCGCTTCCCCGGCCAGATAGTAGGCGCGATCTTCGAGGGCGGGATCAGGCAAGGCTTGGAGACCGTGCTGTTCCCGTAGCCAGTCAATGAAGGCCGCACGGGTGGCTACCTCGTCGCCTTCCGCGCCGACGTCAATGGCTATTGCGACTGGCGTGGGGGTGGGGAGCCTGCCCTGAGCGTAGCGATGGGTTGCCAGCCACATCCGGACTTCGTCACGGGTAACGTAGAACAGTGGAACCAGGCAGCAGTGGTAGAGCGCCAGCAGGCCAAATGCCGATAGCCACGCAAGTGGAGGTGAGAGAGGTTTATGCGGTTTCATTGGCAATGCTCGCCGTCTCTAGTCCAGGAAGCGCTTCTGTTGTCATCTCGACATTCCTCCAACGATTGAAATAGTAGTTACCCCGGCCTTCTGTTCAGGGAACGGTTTCAATGGTAAACGCATTTAGTCGAAATGATTGTTGGAAACCATAGTAATTTTTCCTCACTCTGGCGAGAATTTTTACTATCGTGCTTCCTAATAGACCGGCGCGTTAACCCGCTGGGCGGCCGTCGTACTTCAGGATAACCAACGGGGCAAAGCGTGTCCGCGGCATAGCCCTCATACCTTCTAAAGCTGACTACAATGGCGCGACCAGGACTGTGGCGTGATAAACGTTACGGTATGAAAGAAAAAACAGCCATTTGTGCTATTCCTTCATACCGTAACGTTGCGGGCAGCGATTTCTCGGCGGTGATAACTCCCGGAGTGATCCAGAGTGCAGTGCGTGGGCCAAAATACGGCTGATACGGGGCAAATCATACTTTTTCATACTTCTCCCAAAACCCAGTATGAAAAAGTATGAAGACTTGGATTTATGAATCCTTCTGCATTTCCCTCGTCCTTATAGCGTTTCGACAATATTGGAAGGCCACTTCAATGGTGATCTTCTGACCATCATTCTTGAGAGCGAACGCCACGAAGGGACTGTGGGCGTAACGATAGCCAAAGTTGTACGGTCCGAAAACCTCGCTCAACCGTTCGATGACGAAGTGGGTTTGCAAGTGTTATTCCGCCGTCCGTTTGCATGGCATATTATTGGGGAGTACAATACGGGCTGTAAGGATGTAAGAGTCTAATGGTGAATTGTAAACACTATTATTGGTGGTTCGGTTTTTCGCACTACGCCCCCACCCTCGCCGCCCACAAAATGACCGCCGAACTCGGCCCCGATATGCTGGACTTGAGCCTGGACGAGTTCCGCGCCCTGCTAGGCAAGCGCAAGGGCGCGATCAAGACGCTGCTGCTCGACCAGAAGCGCATCGCCGGAATCGGCAACGTCTACGTGCAGGACCCGCTCTTCCTGGCGCGCATCCATCCGCTGCGCTCGATTGCGTCATTGAGCGACGCCGAGATCGCCGACCTGTGGACGGCGCTCCGCGCGACGTTGCAACAGAGCATCGACCTGGGCGGCAGCGCGTGGGAGCAGAACCTCTACGGTCAAAAGGGGCAATGGGATCAACGTCACATGCACATCCTGCACCTGGAAAATGAGCCGTGTCCGGTCTGTGGCACCACTGTCGAAAACATCAAAACCGGCAGCACGCACACGCGCATCTGCCCGGTGTGCCAACCATTCTCAATGGATTGAACGGATTTTGTGGAGGAAGATTGAAATGGGAGCTAAACTGGTTAAATTTTCGGTGGAATCATTCCCAAACACAAGGGTCATCGGAAAAAGTGTGGTTATAAAATCAGAAGCAGCCATTGACGACCGCACGATTGAGGAATTGTGGGGAGGTATGGCGCGAGAGGGCGATCTGGATTTTCTGCTCGGCTTGCCCGACTGCGTCACCCCAAGCCCCGATATGGTAGGCTGGATGGGCGATTGGCAGCCAGGCGCTGAAACCTATACCTACCTTGCCGGTATCCTGGCGCAGGCCAACGCGCCGGTTCCAGAAGGATATGTCTATCGCGATATTGCCGGGTGCGAGATGGCCGTCGGCTGGCTGCAAGAAACCGAAGGCGACGAAGGCGGGAACATCCACGCCGATGCTTCTTATCACATCAATAAAGCGATGCAAGAACACGGTTACGAGTACGATGGTTCTCATGGCCTTTTCGAGATGGAATACTACTCGCATGAGCGGTTCCGCATCCCGGAACAACGTGGGGAGAAAGTGATCCTGGACTTCTACTCACCGTGTAAAAAGACTGGGTAAACAGCAAGAGGCAAGAAATCATCCAGCAGTGGCATCAGCCCAAAGTCGATAAAAAATGAATACCGATGCGTTGATAGAAGCCATATCAGTCAAGGATGTCAATGTTGACAAATTCGCTCAACTGGCAGTGAGCGATGAGCGCATCAGGGACGAAATCGTCAGACAGATGGTCGCACACCCTAATATTATGGTGTATTACCATTGTTACTATGTCGTCGACAAAGCAAGCAGGCAAAGGCCAGATTTGTTTTATCCCTACTGGCCTGAGATCGCCGCCTTGTTGAAACACCCAAACTCCTATCACCGGGACTTTGCGCTTACCATCATCGCCAATCTGACCCAGGTCGATCAAGACGACCTATTCACCGGGATCTATGATGACTACTTTGCGCACATCAACGACGACAAGTTCATGACAGGACAATGCTGCGTCCAAAACAGTGTGAAGATTCTCCGGCACAGGCCCGCATTACGAGAGCAGATCGTTGCGCTTCTGTTGGATATAGATCATCAGTGTACCTATACCGAGAAACAGAAAGCGGTGCTGCGGGCCGACATTCTGGACGTGTTTGATGATGTGTATGAACAAGTGCGTGACAAAACAGGGGTGAATGCGTTTATTCAGAAAAGTATCAGCAGCATCAGTCCAAAAACAAGGCGCAAGGCCAAAGAACTCGTCAAGAAGCACAATTTGTAGGAAAAGGAGCGTCAAACAATGTCAAATCAACGTGCTGTATTAGAAAATGTTCCTCGTGTCCATTTTTATGAAGGCGGCAAACGCTGTCCTGAGGACATCATCATCCCGTCGGTGGTGCGGGCGATCCTGGAATATCTGGGCGACGAAGATTACGGCTGCAAGCATTGCCCGATGCGCGGCCAGGCCTGCAAGGTCTTCTGCACCTATTCACATCTGGTGGGCGTGTCCGGCGCGGCGGCGTTCCTCTCGTGGAAAGAGGGCTGGCACGGCGATAACGTCGCGCTCTTCTACATGGATGCGGATGCCGGCGCAGTGGAGGATCACATCTTCGCGGCCATCGGCTACGCTTATGAAGCGGTGACGAAGGAAGCCGGCCGCGACAACGAGGCCGTGTTCCGCCAGCGCATCATCGAGAGCATCGACCGGGGGATGCCCGTCATGGCCTACGGCGTCATCGGCCCGCCGGAGCCGTCGCTCATCACCGGCTACGACGAAGGCGGCGACGTGCTCATCGGCTGGAACTTCTTCCAGAACTTCCCGGATTTCGCCGCAGGCATCGAGTTCGAGCCGGCGGCTGAAGGACAGCCGGGCGGTTACTTCCGCAAGCGCGACTGGTTCAAGAACACCGAAAACCTGCTCATCATCGGCGAGAAGCTCCCCAGCAAGCCCTCGCTGCCGCAAGTCAGCCGCGACGCGCTGCGTTGGCTGATCAAGGTGACGCGCACGCCGATGGTGCGCCCCGAACCGGATGCACCGGAGCATTATCGCCAGCGTCACAATGGGCTGGCCGCCTACAACGCCTGGGCCGACCACCTGCTGCGCGACGCCGAATGGCCCGCCGATGACGAGGCCACGCTCCGCGCCCACCACCAGATTCACGAAGACGCCGTTAGCACAGTCGCCGAGGCGCGCTGGTACGGCTCGATCTTCCTGGCGGAAATCGCCGAGCACTTCGCCGCCGGGCCGAACTACCGGGGCGCAAGCGGGCACGTCCTCCACGCCGCCGCCTGCTACGCCGCCGAACACGACTTGATGTGGCTCATCTGGGATTTGGCCGGCGGCATCGGCAACCCGGACGCCTTCCGCGCGTTGGCCGATCCCGCCAAGCGCCGGGCGATGGCCGACATCGTCCGCCAGGCACGCGACAAAGATGCCGAGGCCATCCAACACCTCGAATTGGCGCTGCAATGACTCTCGACCTTGGACTTTGAACTTCATGAAGGAGCGAAACAATGACGATCCAATGCCAACCCCCTGTGATTTTTGTAAAGGATATGGCGGCCTCGCGCCGCTTCTACGAGGACTTGCTTGAGCAAAAAGTGGCGGTGGATATGGGAATCAATGTCAGCTACACAGGCGGCTTTGCGCTCTGGCAAGTAGATCATGCTCACGAGATGATTTTCAACGCTCCTGTGAGTGATCCCGGCCCTTTGGGACGTAAGAACTTTGAGTTTTGCTTTGAGACCGACGACCTGGACGCTGTATTTGCGCGGCTCACAGAAGCGGGAATCAAGGTTGCCCACCCGCCCCACACCCAACCCTGGGGACAGCGTGTGTTTCACGTCTACGACCCCGACGGGCACATCGTCGAAGTGGGAGAACAGATGACAGTCGTCGTTGCGCGCTTCATGGCGCAGGGGATGTCCACAGAGGAGACATCGCGACGCACAGGAATACCGCTCGCAATGCTCCAGGAGATGACTTGCAAGGAGATCAAATGATTGAAATTATCCCGAATGCTGTAGACACAGCTTTCCTGTACTTCCATACTCGCTGTTCGACGGGAGATGAAATTGCTCCCTTTGTGGATGAAATACGAAGGGTATTGCCCAATACCTATATCTGGGCGGGAGATGGGTGCATAGAAGGCAAATCCAATGACCCGATCATGGGAAACGCTGTGAGTTATGGAACAGGCTCTCACCGCTACTGGTTTGTGTTCCCCACACAGTCAAGTACGGAAGAAGCTTTTATCGCGGCAACCGAAGCGATGGGTGCCATCTTGATAACCAGCGGCGGGTATGTCAATGCCCTCGTGGATCAGGTGATGTCGCGTTTTCACCTCACGGCTTCCCGCGTCGTGCTATGCGGTCATCAACATGGCGCTTGTGTTGCGTTGGGGGCAGCGATGATGCGCCGTGTACAGCCTTTCGCACTCACGGTGCTATTCGATCCGTGGCCATTGGAAACACTCTATCTGCAACATGAACAGAAGCTGCCGTCGACAAAGGTCATCTGCATTGATAATCTATGGGTAAGAGAACGTGAAAGGCAGCGGGGAGCGACGAGCGAACTGCACAAAATATTCCAACGATATGGGATCAACGCAGAGGGCATCACATTGCCCTATGGAGATGGGAAACCCGACGAGTATATGTTTCGTGAAGCGGTACAACAGATAAAGACAGGGTTAAAAATAGAATAGTAAGGGAGAGAGCGAAATGGACTTCGAGAACCGTATTGGCACTGACTTCGACAACGTCTCACAACGCCTGGTCTACAACTACATCGCCACTCAGCCCGACTTCCGCCCCGTCCCGTCGGACGCGGCGAGCGAGACCGCGCAGCGCCAGCTCTACGACTTCATCACCGGGATCTACACCGCGCTGTACCACGACCCGACGCTCATCGGGATGACGACGGAGCCTGACGAGACGGAGGACCGCCCCAACCCGGACAGGGTCTACACGGACGAAGCGAAGAAGTACCTGGAGGCCCGCAAGCTGCGGCGCAAAAACGAGGACATGATCGAGGGCCTGTTCGACAGCCTGCAACGCCTGGGCGAACTGGGCGCCGTGCGCGACGGCGCGTTGGTAGTCGAGAAGGACGCCCTCGGCCTCAACAAGCGCGCATACGCGGCGCTGACCAAAAACCTCACGGCCCTGGGCCTGTCCTGCGCTGACGCCGGTGCAACCCTGTCCCTATCGAGCCTGGCGTATCCTGAGATGTGGGACGCCTGGAAGCTGCTCGCCACCCTCGGCGTTGCCGAGGCCGACGCTTACGACGCCCGATGGCGGCAGGAGGTCGGTGACGAGGCCGCTCTCCCGAAGTGGCAGATCACCACGCACCTGCGTTACCTCGGTCAGATTAAGAACCGCATCTTCAAGCGCGCGCTGTTCGATCCCACGTATGCCTATGCCCTGGACGTGATGCGAGAGCTTAGCAACGCCCCCGAGACCTACCGGCAGTTTGTGGATAGGCTCCTCGCCCAGGGATTTCAACAAAGCTCCGACTGGGGCAGCGGGCTTGACGTAACGAATTTCATCAACCTGGCCTTCACCAAGACCTACGCTGGCCCGGAAGGCGAACCTTTCCGGCTCGAGTTCAGAACGCAGTTCGAGTCGCGGTACCATCGCCAAATTCTCTACACGTTCGTCGAAGACAAAGCCGCGTTCAAGACGTTGTTGAGACAGCTCGACGCCCTGCCAGAGCCGCTGCAAGACCTCGTGTACACCTACACCGGTGAGTGCCGGGCATGCGGATTCTGCAACCAGACCAACCGCAAGCTCCCGTACAACAATGTCCCGACGATCTACCGCGGCAGGCCCGTCAAGATGTGTTACTATTTCAAGACCATCCACACGCGCGAGCTAACCCGTGCCACGCTCGATGCAGTCACAGCCCTGTACACCTGGGCGGACGCCCACTACGAGATCGCTGTCTGAGATTCAAACCGTAACCGCACCAGACGGCCGTAGAAATAAACCACGTAAAGAGAGGAAATCACAAATGGAAGCGACAGACAACGTAGCAGCAACGAAAAACCAACAACATATCGCCTTGCTCGTCATTGATGTGCAGCAGGGGCTTTTTGAAAAGTCTACCCCTATCTACAAAGCGGACGAACTGCTCGAAAACATCAACACACTTGTTGACCGCGCGCACCTGAGCGGTGTTCCGGTGATCTACGTGCAGCACTCGGCCGCCAAACATTTGGTGAAAGGCTCGGCGGAGTGGCAACTCCATCCTCAGCTTCAACCCCAGCACAAAGACTACATCATTCACAAACAACACGGGAACGCCTTCGAGGATACCCCTTTGGGCATAAGTCACAAGTTAAGGGTTTGAAGAATCTGTCAAGAGAGCTGGGATAATGAGCAAGGGAGAGGGTTGAGCAGTTTTACGTTTGCGTTTGAGGATACCCAGGGACTTGGCATCAGCGGCGAAGTA